>Ga0099364_10002269_pt1 | contig 30762 bp, 27 predicted proteins | sample TergutTh196P3_FD_73070 | JGI IMG/M metagenome (GOLD analysis project Ga0099364, IMG submission 73070) | Microcerotermes parvus P3 segment gut microbial communities from Pointe-Noire, Republic of the Congo - Th196 P3 | ecosystem: Host-associated > Arthropoda: Insects > Digestive system > Gut ...
ATTACAAAAAAACAATGTTATTAAATAAGTTAAAAAAAAAAAGGGGGGGGGGGGAAAAAAAAAATGCTGAGGCCAGGGTGGTAAATTGAAAAAGCTCTGCGGGAAGTTTGTGGCAATGCAGGTCCACTAACAAAAATCGGGCGTTGCATGCTGCGGACGAGCCTGCCAACATTTTGCGGATTTGCTCCGCCCAAACCAAACTGCGCCTGCCGTATTCGCCTGTACTGGCGTGATGAGCGGTTACTTCTTGCAGTTTTTGCTTCTTCAAAAGCTTTTTCATTATGAAGTGCAACAAGTCCGGTTTGCGAATCCATCAGGTAATGGCAAAGGCCATTTGATGTTATTGGCGTAACAGCAACGTAACCTCTTTCAGCATCCGGGTGAGGAATCAGTAATTGGCGCAAGCGGGAATCAACTGATTCGGTACCAAAAGAAAAGAAGTTTTCATTAGCTTCCTTCATTGCCTGATGAATCGCTTCTTTTTCTTCTTTCGTTGCTGCCAGAGCAAAATCATTTTGCTCAATGATGCCGTATATCTGACTGACAACTCCAGAAACAGCCGCGCCACCTTTTGCATAATCCAGAGCCAGTTCAACATCCGCGTGCAAGAGCGTTCTGGCAGATATGTAAGGCAAATTGACTGCTGCATCCTTGTTGATACGAATGCCGGTTGACTTCGCATTGGAATTTATCGTTTTGACATTAAAATGCACCATTTCATTTACGGTATTCCGGTAAGTTTCCAGTCCATGTTGCTTCCACGCCTTCTCGACTGAAGATTTTTTTTTGCCTCGGCGGGCGGTAGTTTCACTTTTTTCCATGCTTTAATTCCATTGCCAGGAGATTGTTGTGAAGGAATGAGATGAGCCCAGTCCTCGCGTAAAAAATACACAATTATAAGATAAAACAAGTCGTCCATTTGTACTCAAAAAGCAACTGCAGAATGTTTATTTCTCGTGGCAATAACAGTGGTGTCTTGCCAGTGATTGCAGCTAAATTACACCTGCTGTTTAGCCATCCAGATAAATGATTTGCAGCCAAATGGATTCACCTTTTCTCCATTTTCAGAATACGACCAATTGCCAGGTTGTCAGCAAGACACAAAGCGGCGTGCACAGCGAACATGCCAGCTTGTTCGGGTATGCAACAGATAATCCGGATGCGCATGTTTTGCTCAGGATTTATAATATTGTGAAGAAAAACGGGTTTTATTCAGTTCAAAGGGGATGACTGAAGGGCAGTACTTGCGGCTTGCCAGACTTGCACTCCTGTAGGATTTTCAAATGCATGTATTGATTATTTCTGCCTGCGAAAAACGGGCTATCAAGAAAACCAGGGCTATTTTGGATAGCTATGCCATTCGAGTCGGCGCACAGACATGGGCAAGCGCATTTACTCGCGAAGGAGTCAGTGAGTTGCGTGCGGCTTTGAGACGTGTAGCAACCCGGCAAACGGCGGTGGCATGTTATCAGAACGATGGTCGAAAGAGAATGAAATTGCTCTGGATTGTAGGATCGCGTTCGACCTTTGGCCCATCCGGACATTTTCCGTCTGGCACTACTAAAAGAGGGCATCAAAAGGTACCTCGGATAACACCCCAATGGGTGCGTATTGGCTGCATGCTGGCAGAATCGGCTGGTTTGATGCATGACATTGGCAAGGCCAGCAAATGGTTCCAGAATATGTTGCGGCACTCAAAGAATGAACTGAGTGACATCCGGCATGAATGGCTATCCCTGAAACTCCTGCAAACACTGCGAAAAAATGGGTACGACTGGGAAAATGCATGGTCTTTGCTTTCCGTGAAAAATTTGCCTGATGTTATTTTGGGTGACAATGAAAACGAAAAGCTTTCATCTTCAAAAAATTCTGTTTCAACAAAAGAAGAGGCTATTGATTTTCTTGTTGTCAGCCATCATGGCCTGCTGGACAATGGCGAAAATAGAGGCAGTACTACCAAGAATTTTTTTCCCCCTTCAGCACGTCCTCGCCATATTCGATACAAAAGCGGCAGTTCTCCTGATGCAGCTTTTTTGGATCCTTACGCGCCGTTAGACAAAAAGCTCCTTGAAGATTATGCCAGGCTGCAATCGAAAATTGATGCTTCAGGTGAGCGTACGCCAGCTTTCTGGCGGGCAATCCTTGTTTATGTTCGTGCTGCTCTGATTATGGCTGATCATGTTGTTTCTGGTGAGGATGAACCAAATCCCGCAGCACATAACACATCAGATAAAAAAGAAGCCGGGAATAATATTCCTGTAAGTTATGCCAATACCGCACGCAACAAAAAAGTTTTAAAACAGACTCTTGATCTACACTTGCATAAAGTGGCAAAACGCGCACGCGACACCATGTGGAAACTGGCAGGTTTGACAGCCCTTCCGCAGGTGAATACGACAGAACATGTTTCTTTTGTTGGTCTGTCGGAAGAGTCAGTTGAAAGTATTGTTCGCCCTGTTGATTCGGAAAGTCGTTTTGCCTGGCAAAATATTTGTGCGCAGTTCTTATCCGATTTGCGCAGCACATCTGCAGACAGCCCTGCTCTGGTTTTTAATATGGCCTCCACTGGATCCGGTAAAACCCGGATGAATGCGCGCGTTGCCTGTATTTTGTCACGTGATCTCAATCCACGTTTGTCGATTGCATTGAACCTGCGGAGTTTGACATTGCAGACAGGTGATGCTCTAAAGTCCGCATTGTCGATTGGTTCAGATGAAATTGCAACCGTCATAGGTGACCGCACTGCGTACGATTTGTACGAGAGTGCCTCAAAGATATCAAATGCAATGCCTGAAAATATTCTGGGCGATGCTGATGAAGATGAGCTGGATGTTTATGGTAACGATGTCACACTTCCAGAATGGTTAAATCCTTTTTTCGTAAGAGAGCGTGAACGTGCGGTATTAGGAATACCGCTACTGGTTTCGACAGTCGATTTCCTGGCGGAGGCAGGGTCACCTAACAGGCAGGGACGGCATGTGAAAGCGCTTTTACGCCTCATGAGCACTGATCTTGTTCTGGATGAAATTGACAGTTACGAACCGCTCTCCCTGGTCGCAGTATTACGACTTATCCAGCTTGCCGCAATGTTTCGTCGTAATGTAATCTGCTCGTCGGCAACACTCTCAAAACCGGTTGCCACTGCAATTGACACAGCTTTTCGCTCCGGCATTGCAATGCTCGAAGCGCTGGAAAGTACTGATGGCATAAATGCAAGCATTCCTTTTATCCGCGCTTTTATTGATGATGATCTGGAACCCGCAGGTGGATTGATTGCTTCTACAGAAAACGATTTTGAAAAAGTGTATGCAGAACGTCTTGACAGGATTGCCGGAAGCGTCACCAGAAAACCTGCTTTTCGCCTTGCGGAAATTCAACATGTTCCGACGCAAACGACAGAAGGTTGGATGTGTGCAGTAAAAGAAGCGGTTGGTATGCTACACGAAGATCACAAATGGGGTTTCAAAGGTGGGAACAAACATGTTTCTTTCGGGCTTGTGCGTGTAGCGAATATCAGAACAGCTATTGATGTGGCGCGTTATCTTGCAAAAGAGATGCCTCATGCGAAAGTGGCCTGTTATCACGCCAATGAATTTCTGATTGCACGATTTTACAAGGAATGGCGGTTAGACTTCCTGCTTTCCCGTAGCAACAACGAAAGCAATAAGCATATCGAGGAAGACGGCGAAATCTGTTCTGTTGTTGAAGAAAGTGAGTCAAACGATATCCCATTTATTGTGGTTGCTACGCCGGTGGAAGAAATTGGACGCGATCACGATTTTGACTGGGCTGTTATTGAGCCATCCAGTTCGCAATCGATTGTCCAGACGGCGGGTCGCGTGAATCGGCATCGTCTTGTTCCTGTGATACGGCCCAATATTCGCATCCTGCAATTTAATGTGCGATATTGCAGGAATGTGGAAAGAGGACAAGGAAGTAAATCTTCCTTTATCTGGCCGGGCTATGAAAACCTGCGCAAAAAAAGTTATCAAAGCCACAATTTGCAGGATCTCCTTCCCTGGGAAAACGGGCAGCTTGCAGTAACTTCGCGCATTCGTTTTGACGTAAACAATTGCGACCTGGCGAAATATGATGACGAGGCCATTCATAATGAAGTCAGCCGTTTTTTTGGTAAAAAAGGGGAAAATGAAGGTTGTTTTTCGCAGGATCCTCCTCCAGGCATCATTTTGACAAATGCACCATATGATGCTTCTCCACTGCGTACAATCACCTCAAAGAAAGAGATCTGGCGTATGCAACAGGATGATGATGGTGAATGGTTTTTCGAGCAGAAAAAACGGATTCGAGAGGAATTTCGAATAGTCAACAAATGGGTTTACGAAGACAAAAGAATCGCCAGGCCGAAAGAGCCTTCTCCCGATAATGCCTGGCTTTCGCTGACTTTCGAGGAAATGCGGGATTGGTGCAGTGATATGGGAATTGAGCCGGATGCAGGAATATATGTTGAATTACCAGTTTATGAAACTGCTGTAGTGAAGTCGCACTCGTTTGAATATTCACCAGCGTTTGGTTTTAAAAGGCTTTAACCCGATGCTATGGTAGAGCAAGGGAGTGGTGTCTGAAGCTTTCACCCTTGACATACTCCCGGAATCATACCACTCTCCGCATAGGAGCACAGTATGCGCCTGGCCCGTAACAATTCACAGGTATTAAATGTTTCTGATTCCCCAGCGTTGATCAACAAGTCCGCGAATGAGAGGAAAATCAGTTTGCTCAGCGGTTGTTGGAAAGGGTGAGGAAGTTTGTAAATTATGGGAGCCAGAAAAGTAAATCTTTCCTTATGCGCATCACCATCCGATCAGCGGACCTGTTATTTTCAAAAAGACCAGATTTTTTTACCGTCAAGGCACCGGACTGTAAGGTCTCCAGAAGTACTCGCGAATGGTATAAACGAAAAAAACGGCTGACAGCCATTTGTGCCAACCGCCTGATTTTATTGGTCGGGACGGTGTGATTCGAACACACGACCCCTTGCACCCCATGCAAGTGCGCTACCTGGCTGCGCCACGCCCCGAAAATAACAAGATTATACCAGCAGTCTCTGATGCTTTCACACCGATTTCGACATGTATGTAAGACTGCTCTGGTTAACAACGATTATCTGGATCAGAAAAATTAAAAACAAAGATCAGCATTGTAAAGAAATATTCCAGAAAATGCAAAGCGATCAGGCCGAACGGTTTGCTCTGATTGTCAAAATATAATACCGAACAAAGACCAGAACACTGATTCTGCACAAAGAAGGAGCTCAAAAATATGGGTGTTGAAATCGAACGCAAGTTCATCGTAATCAATGACGGCTGGAAAAACCAGGAGCCTGGCAGCAGCATCAGTCAGGGATATCTGTCAACAAGTATGGACAGAGTCGTACGCGTCCGCGTAATCAATGAGGATGCATATCTTACAGTCAAAAGCAGCATTGACGGTCTGGTGCGCAACGAATGGGAATATCCCATCCCGGTGGATGACGCAAAAATCATGCTCAAAAACCTCTGCATACAGCCCATAATCGAAAAAGTCCGGTACCGGATCCTTCACGCTGGAATGATGTGGGACCTGGATGTCTTCTCCGGAGAAAACGAAGGACTGATCATTGCCGAAATCGAACTCGAATCAGAAAACCAGCCATTTGACGTACCAGCCTGGGCCGGGAAAGAAGTAACAGATAAACCACGATACTACAACAACAATCTGGCACGCTATCCATACCGCTCATGGACTGACGAGGAAAAACAGGTCTGAAACAGAAAAAAGGCGCTGACAGGAGCGCCTTTTTATGTAATCAGTCAATTGCACGGATTACGGAGGGGTCATTTTTTTCACGGATTCGCGACCATGCTCTTTCGATTTGGTTTTGTGTTTGACAAGTTGCCGGTCCAGTTTATCCATCAGCAAATCAATAGCGGCATACAGATCCGATGAGACACTCTCGGCATGCAAGGTTTTGCCACTCATGTTCAATTTGATTTCAGCCCTCTGTCGCTTGTCTTTGTCCGAATTGTTGTCAACGGCTAAAAGGACTGTAATGTCGATCACACTGTCTAGATTTCGCTTCATGCGGTTCAGCTTTTTTTCGACATGACTCCGAATAGCTGGTGTGATTTCGAGATGATGTCCGCTGATTGTGAGATTCATAGAGGCTCCTTATTGTTTTGATCTGTTATCGGTGAGCTGCCTGGCACAAAAGCACAGTTTCCTCGATAATCGCTAACCACCGGCTGCACGGAAAGCAGTAACACGGACAAAGGACTTCAACGCATCCTTTCCGCGCTACTGACAGAGACCACAATGCTCCCCACAGTCGGCTCTGCTGATTATACAGCATCAATGCAGCATATAAAAGCAATGCCACATTTTTTTGCGAACACGCATCCAGAAAGCAGAACACCCGGGCCTGTCCATGAACTGGCACTCATAGCCAAAAAAGGCCATAGCATCCAGTCAGGTCAGCGGGGTTGAAACGGATGACAGACAGAGCAAAACAGATGTTGCCTGACTGCAGTTTCCGGTATTTTTATACAGCTGCCAGGAGTGCGGCGCACAGGAGCTGTCCGCAACCGACAGAAGAGGCGGCCCGTTTCTGTCCGGGAGCGGACACAGGCAAAGGATACATGTGTGCCATCCGATAGCCACACTAAAAAAAAAGGCAGACTTCACGGCAGTGGCAAAGCAAAGTCTCAAAAGCACCACGCCAGCAGCAGTGTATAATATGAACGGCCTGCATGTAAAAGTGACAGGGCTTATCCGGAAAAAAACGACACCCGATTCACACCGGAAGGCACTGTCTGTCACCAGGCCAAAGGTGAGCAGTCCAGCTACTCCACAAAGGGAAGCTGGTTTTACTGCCTGTTTTTTTTTAAAGCATCAGAGAGGAAGGCATGGCAAGACTGATTTTTTGTGCCAAACTGCAAAAAGAAGCGGAAGGACATCCCAGTCCTCCTTTTCCAGGCGAACTGGGACAGCGCGTCTATGAAACCATTTCAAAAGAAGCATGGGATACCTGGATTCGACAGCAGACCATGCTGATCAACGAATATCGCCTGAATATGTCTGATGCATACGCACGCAAGGTACTCACCGAGCAGATGGAAAGGTTTCTGTTTGGTGCGGAAAGCTGACAAAGACGCATCAGAAAGGGCGAAATGTTCTGAACGCATGCGCACTTCGCCTGCAGAAAAAAACCTTGAACAAAAAAAAAGATCGGCAGCTTGAACATTTATCAGCTGCAGTATTTTTGGCAAAAAACAGGAGGACATAATGCTGGATTCAATCAGACTGGCAGGTCAGAGCATCGGTCGCGAACTGAACAAGGCCTGGGAAAACCTGTCCGACGGATGGCGGGAACTGGTCAGTCGCAACAATCAGTCACTGACACTTTTCGAACTGCGTGAGAGCGAGCAGCCACCAGAAGAAGATGGTGCCTATTTCAATTTTCCGCGCTGGGGAATCATACCGTGCGAAATCGTGGAAACCGAGGATACGATTCAGGTCCGGGTCGAAATACCTGGCGTCAGCAAAGAAGATTGCGCAATCCGCCTGGAAGGAGGGACACTCTACGTCAGCGGAGAAAAACACTTCAGACAGACCGATGAACCAAGGCTGTATCACGTCATGGAGCGCACATACGGTGTTTTTGAACGGCGCATTCCGCTGCCACGACACGTGCAGATAGAAGGAGCCAGTGCCAGCTACGCAGACGGAGTCCTGACGATCAGCCTGCCCAGGGCACCAGAAGACAGGGTCAGCGATATCCCCATCAGCTAGGTTCAGATTCATAAAAACATAAAACCCGGACAAACCACCGGCAGTCCTGCCCGGGTTCAAAAAAAGGAGTCACTAATGTCATTCGAGTTGTCATCGCCCGCTTTTGCGCATAATGAAATGATCCCGACGCAATATACCTGCGAAGGACCCAATATTTCACCTCCCCTGCAATGGACGGCACCACCGGAAGGAACAAAAAGCATCGTGCTGATTGTAGATGACCCGGACGCGCCCGATCCCGACGCACCCAAAATGGTCTGGGTACACTGGGTTTTATATAACATGCCGCCCGTTGCTACGGTTTTACCCGAAGGCGTCAGAAACGAAGACCTGCCAGCAGGAACCCTGGTCGGAATCAATGACCGCAAAAACGCAGGATATAACGGACCGTGCCCACCCATCGGAACACACCGCTACTTCCACAAACTCTACGCACTCGATACGGTGCTGCCCGACATGGGCCAGGCAACAAAGGCACAGGTCCTGGAAAAAATGGAAGGGCACATACTGGCCAAATCCGAAATAATCGGCCTGTATATCCTCAAGGAAAAGAAAACCTGACACGAAAAAAAAAGCCGGCAGTAAAGCCGGCTTTCCAGAGAAACAGGAGCACGAAAAAAAACCGGCATCTGGCGACATGGATGTGCCGCCAGAGAGCCATCAGTCTGACGCTATCGCTGAAATCAGGGCATCATCTACTGTTTCCAGCCACACAAAATTCAGCTGTTCCTTCGTCTCTTCAGGTATTTCAGCAAGATCCTTTTTATTGAGCGCAGGCAACATCACCGTCTTGATTCCGGCACGCTGGGCAGCAAGGACCTTTTCCTTGATTCCGCCAACCGGAAGAACCAGACCACGCAGACTGATTTCACCTGTCATGGCGTGATCAGCCGAAATCGGCTTGTCCATCATCATGGACGCAAGCGACAAAAACATGGCAACTCCGGCACTCGGACCATCCTTCGGAATGGCACCGGCAGGAACATGGATATGAATCTCGCTGCTCTCAAAAAGAGAGGTGTCAATATGCAATGAATTCGCACGCGCCTTGAGCAGGGTCAACGCCGCAATGGCACTTTCGCGCATGACATCACCCAGCTGACCGGTAAGCGTCAGCTGGTCCCTGCCAGGAACCTTGCTCACTTCAATGAAAAGAATGTCTCCGCCAAAAGGAGTCCAGGCAAGTCCCGTTGCAACCCCCGGCATACCCGTGCGCATGGCGATCTCGCTTTCAAAGCGGTGCGCACCCAGAATCTTCTGGACATCTTTTGTATTGATTCTGACATTGCCCGTGACTGAACCCTCGGCTACCCGGACAGCAACATTACGACACACACTGCCAATCTCGCGCTCAAGGTTGCGAACGCCCGCTTCACGAGTGTAATGATTGATGATTTCCCGCAAGGCGGGTCTGGCGAACCGGACCTGCTTCGGACTCAGACCATTGGCCTGTATCTGACGCCTGATCAGATAACGCTCGGCAATCTGCGCTTTTTCCTCTTCCGTATAACTCGGCAGCTCAATAATCTCCATACGATCCAGCAAAGGCCCCGGAATTGTCTCACGCATATTGGCCGTACAGATAAACATGACGCGGGATAAATCAAAGGGGACCGCCAGATAATTGTCCCGGAAAGAATTGTTCTGCTCGGGATCAAGCACCTCAAGAAGAGCCGCAGAAGGATCACCGTGATGACTGCGCCCAAGCTTGTCAACCTCATCGAGCATCATGACGCAATTGTTCGTGCCTGCACGACGCAGCGCCTGGATGATGTTGCCAGGCAAAGAACCCAGATAAGTCCTGCGATGACCCCGTATTTCCGCTTCATTGTGGACGCCACCCATGCTCACACGTACGAACTTGCGACCCGTGGCCCGTGCAATACTCTGCCCCAGCGAGGTTTTGCCAACACCCGGAGGCCCGATAAAACACAAAAGCGGACTTCTGCCTTCAGGATTGAGCTTGTGAACAGCCAGAAATTCAAGAATGCGCCGCTTGACCGTTTTCAGACCGTAATGATCTGCATCCAGAATTTTTCTGGCCTGGGGGATATTGGTCAGCTCCTTGCTGGAAACAGACCACGGAAGTTCAGCCAGCCATTCCAGATAAGTGCGCAACATGGAGTATTCGCCCACTCCTTCATGCATATGCCTGAGCCGGTTCAGCTCGTTTTTTGCATGAGCCAGGGCTTCCTCAGGCATATTCGCATCCATAATGGCCTGCTCGATATCCAGCAGTTCCTGACCGGCAGAATCATCATCTCCAAGCTGGCTCCGGATGGTTTTGAGCTGTTCACGCAAAAGCGCCTCACGCTGGCGGTTTGCAAGCCGCATCTGGGTCTGCCTGTCAACATCGTGAGAGACACGGAGGACTTCCAGGCGATAATGCAGCATCCTGAGTACAAAATCCATGCGATTGCGCAGGTCATACATCTCAAGGACTTCCTGCTTTTCCTTGGAACCAACATCTATCAGACCAGTAAGCAGGTCAGACAGCAGCTCGGGCGAGGTAATGTTCAGCATGGAATCAGCAAAATCCTTCGGAACATCAGGCAGCATCTGCAATATTTCAGTCGCACGCTGCTTGAGCTGCAACATGCGCCCCTCCAGCTCGACATCGAGTTCGTCTACATCAGGAAAAGCCTCTACTTCCGCAACCAGAAAAGGAAAACCCTTCAGCATTTTTTTGATCCGGAAACGTTTCACGCCCTGACAGACAATGTGATGGGCATCGGTCGGGCTGGTCACAAAGCGTAAAATATTGGCCATCGTACCGACATTGTGCAACTGCTCTTTACCGGACGGTTCATCCTCTTCAAGCGTCTTCTGCAAAACGATACCCAGCTGCGATTCATTGCGGATCGCAGACTGCGCAGCAAGGATGGAACGGTCGCGACTGATCTGGATCGGTACAACCATCCCGGGAAACAGGACGAGGTTTCGTACCGGCAACAGAATCAGTGCGTTGTCCGGAACGAACGGATAGACAGAGCCTTCCGTTGCTTCTGCTGTCTTTTTGGACCCGGTCGTATTTTGCGGATTCATGTACCTGCCCCTATAAAAAAACGACATTGAACAAATCAGATTTTTTTGAGAACCAGCTTCAGGCTCCCGTTTTCAAGAACATTTTCCTGAATTTCGAAGTGTCCGCCCTTGAGGTCAATGTGACGCTCAAAGCGACCATAAGGAATTTCCATGCGCAACACGTTCATGTCTTCCCTGGCAGCAAAGGGCCGGTCTCCCTGGACAGCCAGTGTGCTGCTGTCTATAAGGACCCGGACCGTGTCCGGGATGACGCCCGGCAGGGCGACCTCAATGAAAAGTGCATCAGGCGTTTCCAGTATGTCAGCCGGTGGCTCCCACACAGGACCACCCTGAGCTTCATGATGAAGCTGAAAAAACTGGCGCTGCAACCGGTCAGCCTGATCGAGCATCCTGAGGGCCTGAGCCCACATTGGCCTGGAATGATCACTATACATAATGGTTTGTACGCTATTGGAAATTGAACAGTCATCTCTTTACTTCCATGCCGGAAAAAAGAGACACCTTGACCTGCCTGAAAAATGAAAGGTCCGGAAATGCCTTGTGAAACGTATGCAAAGTTTCAATTTTAGCAATTATACCTTTACCTGGAGGTTTTTTTATTTTTCAGAGAGTACTTTTGCGCTCAGAATTACGAAAAAGAACACGATTTCCGGAGAAATGCGTCACTGTTTCAGGAAAATTACGCAATAAAACCAGCCGGAGATAAAAAACCGGCCATCTTTGTAATAAGATAGGGGTTTGAGTAACATTCATTTTGTCGGAGTTACATTGAAAAAATATCCTCACCCAATTATCGCCCGGGAAGGCTGGCCCTTTCTCGCTCTTGCACTGGCTGCAGCTCTTGTTGCAATGTATTTTTGCGGTTTATGGTCTCTGCCACTATGGCTGGTCGTCATTTTTATGGTGCAGTTTTTTCGCGACCCTGGCAGAACAGTGCCCGATAATCCTGATGCCGTACTCTCGCCCTGCGACGGGCGTATTGTCGTCGTGGAAAAGGCGTATGATGAGTATGCAGGGCGCGAAGCGCTCAAAATCAGCGTATTCATGAATGTATTCAACGTGCACTCCAATCGTGCGCCCGTGGATGGAGCAGTAACGAATGTTACCTATTTCCCGGGCAAGTTCATGAACGCCGAACTCGGCAAGGCATCAGACGAGAATGAACGCAATGCGGTTGTCATTGATGCAACCAACGGAGAGCAGGTGGTCTGCGTACAGATTGCCGGTCTCGTTGCGCGCCGTGTTCTCTGTTATGTCGGACCGGGAGACATCCTTGAGCGCGGACAGCGATATGGCTTTATCCGTTTCGGATCCAGGGTGGACGTGTACCTGCCGGTAACCGCACTACCCAGAGTGACCGTCGGTGACAAGGTTTATGCAACAGAAACGATTCTGGCGGAATTTGGAAAGCCGTAACAGTTACGCACACCAGGGGCGCGACTTTCGACTGTAACAGGGAAAGCACAAAGTCCCACCATGCAAAAACTGATCCAGATCAAAATACTTGGGAGAATACCCGGTGAAACCGCCACAGCACCGTCGACGAGGCATCTATATACTGCCCAACATCATCACGCTCTCAGCCCTCTTCTGCGGCTTCTATGCGATTGTGATGTCACTCAATAAAGAATTCCAGCAGGCCACAACCGCCATTTTTATCGCAATGGTGCTGGACAACCTTGACGGGCGGGTTGCACGACTGACGCACACACAGAGCCCGTTTGGTGCACAGCTCGACAGTCTGTCCGATATGGTGACATTCGGAGTAGCACCCGCTGTTGTGGCATACGAGTGGGCACTCAAGGAACTGGACCGCTTCGGATGGGTTGCAGCCTTTATCTACTGCGCGTGTGCAGCTCTGCGTCTTGCACGCTTCAACACAAATGTGGGCACGGTCGACAAGCGCTTTTTCCAGGGTATGTCCAGTCCGGTCGCAGCAGGAGTAGTATCCGGTTTTATCTGGCACATGTCCGATTTTAGTATTCCCGGAGATGGCTACGGGTGGATCTGCTGGGGGATCGTTGTTTTTGCCGGTTTTACGATGGTGTCAAATATCCCGTTTTTCAGCTTCAAGGAAATCGATATCCGCCGGTCCGTGCCGTTCATTTTTGTAATCGGCCTGGTGCTGATAGTGGTGACCGTCGCATTTGACCCACCCAAGGTCCTGTACGCGGCCTTTGTGGTCTACACCATTTCCGGATATATGCTCTTTATCTGGCGAAAAATAAGGCGCAGGTCCGTAAAAAATACATCCGCGACGGATCCGGCCGAACCAGAAATGGAAGGGGATGACGCATCCGATTCAAAAACGATGTAAAATGAAGCTGTCAATCAAAAAGATTGAGTAAAAGCAGCATCTGACTGTTGGAAAACAGCTTGCATAATCTGAAACAGGGATTTTACTTTTTTGTATGCTTACCACTAATTACACTTCAGATTTCACTATTGCCGGCGCAGGCCTTTACTGCCTGTCGCCTGTAATTCTGGCGCGCCTGGCGCGCTGAACAGTTTACCTCCAGTTTTTTTCAGACACTGTCGTTCGCAAAGAAGCGAACAGGGTGAGTTTATTTCCGGATGAATCCGACAAAACCCGTTGCATGGCCATTTACAGAAGGAGCATGACATGAAGTCCAGCCAGGAAGAAAAGATTTACATTTTTGACACCACATTGCGTGATGGTGAACAGGTTCCCGGCAGCCAGCTGAACACGCTGGAAAAGATCGAGATCGCAAGATCCCTGGAAGAACTGGGAGTAGATATACTGGAAGCGGGTTTCCCGATATCGAGTCCGGGTGATTTCAAGTCGGTTGTCGAAATCTCCAAGGTGATCAGAGAACCCGTGATTTGTGCTCTGACCCGCGCCATCGAGCGCGATATCGATGTTGCTGTCGAATCGCTCAAATATGCAAAAAGAGGTCGCATCCATACCGGCATCGGTGTTTCGCCCTTTCATATCTATTCCAAGTTCAACTCGACACCAGACGAGATCGTCGAGCGTGCAGTCAAGGCAGTCAGGTATACCCGCCGTTTTATTGACGATATCGAGTTTTTTGCCGAAGACGCAGGGCGCAGTGAAGACGCTTTTCTGGCCCGCATAGTAGAAGCAGTAATTGACGCAGGGGCAACCGTCATCAATATTCCGGATACTACCGGTTATTGCACTCCGGATGAATATGGCGCAAAAATCCGCTATCTCATGAACCATGTCAGAAATATAGACAAAGCGATCATCTCTGCGCATTGTCACAACGATCTGGGAATGGCCACGGCCAATACGCTTTCCGGCATCCTCAACGGAGTACGTCAGGTTGAATGCACCATTAACGGTATTGGTGAACGGGCTGGCAATACTTCCCTGGAAGAAATCGTCATGATTTTAAAAAGTCGCAACGATCTGCCGTTCTATACCGATATCGAGACAACCAGGATCATGAAGACATCGCGCCTGGTATCCAATCTGATGCGCATGCCCGTTCAGCCCAACAAGGCCATAGTCGGACGGAATGCATTTGCCCATTCATCCGGCATCCATCAGGATGGCGTACTCAAAAGCCGCGAAAACTACGAGATTATCGATCCGGCAGATATTGGCCTGAGCGATTCCTCCATTGTATTGACGGCACGGAGCGGTCGGGCCGCACTTGATCATCATCTCAGGCGGCTCGGTTACAGCCTGTCTTCAGATTCGCTTGATACGGCATACGCCCGGTTTCTGGTGCTTGCCGATGAAAAGAAAACCGTATCCGATGAAGATCTGCGTATTCTTGCAGGGGTGGATCACGTGGATGATGCCAGAAAATACCGGCTTGATTATCTGCAGGTGGTTTGTGGCAAGAGCGCCATTCCGATGGCAACCGTGCGCATCATGGTCGAGGATACCCCCTTCATGGCAACCGCAGCGGGCAATGGTCCGATTGATGCTGCACTGAACGCGGTCCGGCAGATTGTGGACAAGGATGTGATACTCGAGGAATTTCTGATTCAGGCAATCACGCACGGAACGGATGATGTCGGCAAGGTGCACATCCAGGTGCTGTCTGAAAACAAGGTGTTCTACGGTTTTTCTGCAGACACCGATATTGTTACCGCATCTGTCAATGCCTATCTGGACGCGGTATCCCAGGTATCCGAATAACACGGGGAAGAATCTTCAGGACTGCTCCCGTAACCTGACCGGAAGCGTGACAGTTCTGTTGACCTGAATGAGTGGCTTCAGTGAAGCCACTTTTTTTTGTCATACCGAAAGATATTTCAGATTCACTCTGCAGAAGAAGAAAGTGGTCCGTTTTTCAGGTGCGCTGCAGATAGATCGGGTCCAGTCCGTTTTCCTTGTCCCGGACAATTCCGTCTTTGTCAAATTTGATATGCATCATGGAATTCCATATCCCGAGTTCTTTGTAGCGATAGCTCCACACCGTGTAATCTTTCAGCGTCAGATAGGACTTTTCCGAAGGCTGGCCAACTATCCGGAGAACAGCCTGCATGTCATCCTTGCCGACCTTGATGCTGTCAAATTTCTCAACGGTGAGCACCTGTTCCCGTGAAACAAAATTCCCGTTCTCGTCAAGCCGGATCATCCAGGTGTGCTGACCCAGAAAGCTGTAGTATTCAAGCAGTGTAGTATTCCCGTCGTCATAACGTGCTGTCGGCTTGCCATATCGGGCAATAACGGCATTCTCGTCTGCCCCAACAGCGACATCAGGGCCAAAGATGGTGCAGCCTGCCAGAAGAACAGTGCCAAAAACCAGACTGAAAAGAGTACGTCGTCTCATAAATCCTCCACCGGAAAATTCCGGAAAATATGCGGGAAAGCAGAGCCGGCTCTGCAAAAAATGTGCAAATCGTGTGCGGGAGCCGGATGCGTCAGAATCCGATACCGACACCGACGCCTCCCCAGCCGCCGCCACGCCCGCCAGCTCCACCGCGTCCGCCGCCAAAGCCGATACTGACTCCGCTACGTCTGAGAGCACCGCGTTCTTCACCCATCAGGTCCTGGCCGGCTTCCATGCGCTGGACGATGCCGTCCTCGTCAAACATGACATGCATGAGCGAATCCCAGACGCCATCCTGCTTGTAGCGATAGGACCAGACTTCAAAGCTGTTGAGTCGAACCCGGGCAACTTCCGTTGGTTGCCCGACAGTCCGGAGTACGGCGGCCTGGTCTGATTTGCCAGGCTTTAATGTGGCGAACTTCTGGTCCGTGCGTACCTGTTCCCAGGAAACGAGTCTGTTGTTTTTATCCAGGCGTGCCATATGCGTGAACTGGCTCCAGAACCCGCCTGCATATTCCCACAGTACGGTATCTCCATCAGGATATATGGCACTTGGCTTGCCATGCCGGGCCTGGACTGCTTCAGCTGTAGCACCCGGCTCAAGGGGAGAAGCAAAAGTTGCACATCCTGAGAAGAGTACAATAAACAGTATCGAAAAAAGACTTAAAAGGCGCTTCATGGTTTTTATAAAAAAAATGAGTAAAAAAAATGAGCAGGAAATTCGTTCTCTCTTCGGGGAGCAGATGCAGGATCCTTCAGGAGCAGTACAAAAAGTTGCTGCCTTCAGGGGAATCCGTCATAGCTGTTCCTGGCGGGTGGTGCGTATTATGTGCTGATCTTACCACAGTGCTCTGGAGACTTCATCCCGGCAAGGATACGAAGGCAACATTTTTTTGCGGGGCGATGACTGAAAAAACACGTGCAGGCCGCCGGATCCGGCAATAAAGTTCCCGCCGGATGTCTGATTCCGTAGCTTCGATCTACTGGGGCAGGTATCCGGAATTTTTTTGTCAGGCACGCCGTAAAACCGTTTGCTTTTACGGGGAATTATCTGTGTTAAAATGCTCCCGGCAACAGGACCAGCCGCTTTTGCCTGAACAGAAAATCCCGGTCCCGGGAAAACGGGCCGCGAGGGGCAGACCGGCTCCTCAGGGCTGTTTTGCTGAAGCAAAAGCCTGCCACAGCGGCCAGGTATGAGGCAATTTGTATCTGCTACCGCACAAATCTCCGGCCTTCATGCAGGAGAAAAGGCAAAGGGATATACACAAGCGACGATTTCATTTAAACTACGTTTTTTACTTCTGTTTTTAATTTTATAATATCACGATACAGTGGGGGTTCCGACTCCTTGTATCGACAGGGAAAGGTTAAGTAATTATGGCTTTGGCAAAAGAAAGCAAGGCTGCGATAGTGGCAGATAATGCCCGTAGCAAAAACGATACAGGTTCTCCGGAAGTGCAGGTAGCTCTTCTGACTGCGCGCATCAACGATCTGCAAGGTCACTTCAGAACGCATAAAAAAGACCATCATTCCCGCAAGGGACTGCTCATGATGGTAAACCGGCGCAGGGATCTGCTTAATTATCTGCGTAGAAGAGATGTTAATCGCTACCGCGAACTTATTGGCAAACTTGGACTACGTAAATAATTTCGGTTCTGTGAAATTCCAGTTTATATCTGATTGTTTGATGCCTGCGTCAGTGTACTGCCGTGGGCATTTGCTTTTGGATTGACAGAACCAGGATGTTGCGAACAGGTCTTATGACCGGGCAAAAAGAGAAAAAACCGGAAAAGCCCCAGGTTACCGGTTTTTAATGGAGCTGAGGCGGGCGACAGCGCCTGGAATTCTGTCGGAAAATGTGAAAGGAAACCCATGTTCAATAAAATAAGCAAAACTTTCCAGTACGGACAGCATACCCTCACGCTTGAGACTGGTGAGATTGCACGTCAATCGACCGGTGCTGTGATGGTCTCTATGGATGATACGGTCGTACTTGCAACCATTGTTGCTGAGGAAAGTGCCCGTCCCGGGCAAGATTTTTTTCCGTTAACTGTTGATTATATTGAAAAAAGTTATTCTGTCGGACGTATCCCGGGTGGTTTTTTCAAGCGCGAAGGCCGTCCGTCCGAAAAAGAAACCCTGACTTCGCGTCTGATTGATCGACCTATCCGCCCGCTTTTCCCGGAGAACTATGTCAATGAAGTGCAGGTCATCATTCATGTTTTATCGGTTGATCCTGAAATTGATCCGGACATTGCTGCCATGATTGCCGCTTCAGCGGCCTTGTGTGTATCCGGTATTCCATTCAATGGACCGATGGCTGCCGCCAGAGTGGGCTATATTGATGGTCAGTACGTTCTGAATCCGACAGCTTCCCAGCTGGCGATATCTACCCTTGATCTGGTTGTTGCGGGGACGGAGCACGCAGTTCTGATGGTGGAGTCGGATGCCCAGGAATTATCGGAAGAAATCATGCTTGGAGGCATTGTTTATGGTCATGAGCAGATGCAGGTTGTGATCAATGCGATTGATGAACTGGTGCGTGAAGGTGGCAAGCCGGAGCTGGAGTGGGAGCCACCGGCAATCAGTGAGTCTCTGGTTGCGGATGTTACCCGTATTGCGGAGCCTTTATTGCGGGATGCGTACCGGATCCGGCAGAAGCAGACGCGTACAGCCAGAATACGTCAGGCGTATGACACGATCAGGGAGACTCTGGCTGCCGAGATTGCTGCAAGAGGAGAGGAAGCACCGGATTCGGCCGATGTGAGCAATCTGCTTTTCGGGCTGGAGGGTAAAATTGTCCGCTCCCAGATTCTGGATGGTGAGCCGCGCATTGATGGACGCGATACACGCACTGTCAGACCGATTGAAATTCGTTCCGGCGTATTGCCCAGAACGCATGGATCAGCTCTTTTTACACGCGGTGAGACACAGGCGCTGGTGGTTGCCACTTTGGGTACAGCCCGCGACAGCCAGAAAATTGATGCCCTCATGGGTGACTACAGTGATGCGTTCATGATGCATTACAACATGCCCCCTTTTGCAACAGGGGAGACAGGCAGGGTTGGTATGCCAAAGCGTCGTGAAATCGGCCATGGCCGTCTTGCCAAGCGTGGTCTTGCGGCTGTTCTGCCGGCGCAGGATGACTTCAGCTATTCCATCCGTCTGGTGTCCGAGATTACGGAATCGAACGGATCGTCTTCCATGGCATCGGTATGTGGAGGCAGCCTTGCCCTGATGGATGCGGGAGTGCCCATCAAAAAGCATGTTGCCGGTATTGCGATGGGCCTGATAAAAGAAGGTGGCAAATTTGCCGTATTGACCGATATTTTAGGTGATGAAGATCATCTGGGGGATATGGATTTCAAGGTAACCGGCACGGCAGACGGTATTACCGCGCTTCAGATGGATATCAAGATACAGGGAATTACCAAGGAAATCATGCAGGTTGCGCTTGCCCAGGCAAGAGAAGGGCGCATTCACATTCTGGATGTCATGCAGGATGCCATGCCCCAGTTCAGGACGGAGCTGTCGAGTTTTGCTCCTCGTCTGATAACACTGCGTATCAACCCGGAAAAAATACGGGATGTTATCGGAAAGGGTGGTACGGTCATTCGGGCTCTGACGGAAGAGACGGGTACGCAGATCGATATCAGTGATGATGGGGTCGTTACCATTGCTTCGGTTGATGCGGCAGCGGGCCAGGAGGCAAAGCGTCGTATCGAGGAACTGACCGCATCAGTCGAGATTGGCCAGATTTATGACGGGACCGTTTTAAAGCTCTTCGATTTTGGTGCGATTGTCCAGATTCTGCCCGGGCGTGACGGGCTTCTGCATATCAGTCAGATTGCTTCTACGCGTGTCAATGCGATCGCAGACTACCTTGAGGAAGGTCAGAATGTTCGCGTGAAAGTGACCGAGATGGACGATCGCGGACGTCTCAAACTGTCGATGAAAGCGGTTGCAGAACAGGAGGCGGCAGCAGCTGCTTCGCAATAAGAGTGTCGTCCAGGGCCGGAGTTCCATTTTTGCCCAGGGTTTTAAAGGTTGGTGAAAGACTCCATGTCCGACGGTTCTGAAGTTGGACATGGAGTTTTTGCTTGGGGGATGCCGGGTCCGTAACCGTGTGCGACGCAGCCCCACTCCTGTCACTGTGCGATTTTGAGGTGGTAGTGCCGTGAAGCATTCTGGCGGCATCTGATATTTTTTTCAGTCATAGTTGGGAGGTCGCTCCATGAGAGCTATAGAGATCATACGAACAGACCTTTCCGGAGACACGGGTCGGCTTCAGATAGCAGAAGCACCTGTTCCGGTTCCGGATTCCGGTGAAGTGCTGATCAGGGTTCATGCAGCTGGAATCAACCGTCCGGATGTCTTTCAGCGACGTGGTTTTTACGATGCGCCACCTGGTGCTTCCCTGATACCTGGTCTGGAAGTTGCAGGTGAAATCGTGGGTGGATCGCTAGAGGGCAGCGGGTTCAGGCTGGGTGATCCTGTCTGTGCACTCGTGCAAGGGGGAGGCTATGCAGAGTACTGCACTGCGCCGCTTGCGCAGTGCCTTCCCGTTCCCGAAGGACTTTCTTTCATAGAGGCAGCTTCCCTGCCTGAAACCTATTTCACGGTCTGGAGCAACATATTTGACAGGGCGGCCATTTTGCCTGGCGAGACCCTGCTGGTTCAGGGAGGCACTTCAGGCATCGGCGTTGCAGCCATCCAGATTGCAACTGCGCGTGGTCACCGTGTTTTTGCAACTGCGCGTACAGAAGAGAAATGCAGTTTCTGCGTGAGCCTGGGTGCGGCACGGGGCATCAACTACACGACCGAGGACTTTGTCGAAGTTGTCAGAGATGAAACGGGTGGCAGAGGAGTTGATGTCGTTCTCGATATCATGGGAGCTCTTTATATTCAGCGGACGCTGGAGTGTCTGGCTCCTGATGGTCGCGTTGTCATGATTGCCCATCTCGGAGGGCGCAAGGGTACGATAGATATCGGGCAGATATTACGGAAGCGTCTGACAGTGACAGGTTCTACCTTGCGTCCGCGTTCGGTTGAGTTCAAGGGAGCCATCGCAAGAAACCTGCGTGAGCATGTCTGGCCACTTCTGGAGTCGGGTCGGATCAGGGCTGTAATTGACAGTGTTTTTCCGCTGGATCAGGCCATGCAGGCGCATGAACTGATGGAGTCCAGCAATCACATCGGCAAGATCGTGTTGCAGGTGATCGAATAATGCTCTGCCCGGCATTATTGTCGGGCGTAGTGTCCTGAATGCTAATGGGGTTTATCCCGGTCTATTGATGTTATCGGGGTATATTTGTACTTTGTAAAAAACGAGGCGAATTCATCCGGGGGCAGTGGTCTGCTGTACCAGTAGCCCTGGATGGTGGAGCATTCCATTCCCACAAGCAGATCAAACTGTTCCTTGTTTTCTACACCTTCGGCAATGACCTGATAGTCCATGTCTTTCGCAAGGCTGATGACGGCGTTGACGATAGAGCGGTTATTGATATTGCTTTCAATGTCGCGGATGAATGCCCGGTCAATTTTCAGGACATCTGCATCAAATTTTTTGAGATAGGTCAGACTGGAATAGCCGGTTCCGAAGTCGTCAATACTGATGTTGAATCCCAGAGATTTGATTTCTCTCAGGATGTCGAGTGTCCGCTTGGTATCGGACATCAGCATGGATTCTGTTACTTCCAGTTCTATTGCGCCTGGTGAAATGTCGTGATGCTTGATGATACGGCGAATAATATCCAGCAGGTCAGCGCGCTGGATCTGGATTGCGGAGAGGTTGACGGAAATGGGAATGACCTTGCCCAGTTCTTCCTTCCATACGTTGGACTGGCGACACGCCTCGTTCAGGACCCATTCTCCCAGTTTGACAATAAAGCCGGATCGTTCAGCGTCGGGTATGAAGTCGTTTGGCGGGATAATTTTGCCGGAGTTGTGTCGCCAGCGCACAAGTGCCTCACATCCGGAGATTCCTCCCTGTTCATGTGAATACTGTGGCTGGTATACCAGGAAGAATTCGTTTTCGTCCAGGGCGCGTATCATATCGGCTTCCAGCGCTTTGCGGGCGGCCATATCCACCGACATGTTGGGCTGGTAAAAAACATAGTCCGCCCGCCACTTGGTTTTTACATGGTGGAGGGCGTCATCGGTGTGTCTGAGCAGAATGGGTCCGGTGTTGCCATCTTCCGGATACAGGGTAATACCGATGCTGGCTGTGGGTGATGCCGCTGCCTCAAGGACCGCATACGGCTGTCTGATTGCGGCCAGGATACTGGCTGCTATTGCAGCCACTTCTTCCTGATGTTTGATGTCGAGCAGCAAAGCGATGAATTCATCGGCACCGTGCCGGATCAGGATATCGGTTTTTTTTACAATGGATCTGATCCGGGTTGCAATTTCGACAAGCAGTTCATCTCCGACATCATGACCATAGGTGTCATTCAGGTCCTTGAAATGGTCTATATCAATGAGCAGAACGGCGAATTTGGTTTTGTTTTTAGAGGCTGTTTCAACACTTTGCGCAATGAGCTGGTCCGTGAGTGAGCGGCTGTACAGTCCCGTCAGGGTATCGTGTGATGTTATCTGTTCAATCAGTTCCTGTCTTGCGCGTGCCCGCTTGGTCTGCTGGAGTGCAATGAACAGATAGGTCAGGATGGTGCTGAGCAGGATAAACAGTATGCCGCCTGCTGCAAGTGCCTGGAACAGTTGCAGGCGGTTTTTGTCTACCAGGGCGAGTTCCTTGCTTTCGATGGCGACCATCAGCTTGAGGTGATGTTCATCCAGTTCTGCATTGAGAATATAGCTTGGCGCCGGGTTTTCGCCCACGTTATAGAGCATGGACCCCATATCGTTTTCCCAGGGCCTGATGTCGAGTGTTCTGAATTCGCTCTGGTTGTAGCGTGACAGGCGTTCGCTCTGGCTCAGTCTGTGCACGGTGGCGTTTGGTACGGCCATCATTTCATGTTCCGAGTTGGCTGCCAGGACAATGACTCCGAAGCTGTCAATGACATAGCCGTTTGTCATTGAAATCCAGTAGTACAGGTAGTCAAGGTCGACTTTGGCGACCAGTGCGCCCCGGATTTCACCGCCGGAACTGACAGGAGCCGAAAAGAAAAGACCGGGGGATTTGGTAATATGACCCACGGCAAATCGCATGGCGGGTCTTCCTTTTATGGCATCAATGAAATAGCCCTGGTCGCCAAAATAGGCCCCAACAAAGGATTCATCCGTATTTGCGTTGCTGGAGGCAATAGTGTATCCGTCCCTGTTGATAAGCCATAATGTACCAATGGCATCAATATTGCTGATGATTTTGGAAAGTTCCTGGTTGGCGTTTCGCAGGTATGGATTCTGGTCGAGGTATTTTTTGATCTCTTTTGTCGGGGTACGGGCAAAGTCTGACCGGTAGTTGAAGTTGTTCAGGGTGCGGTGGAAAATTTCTTCCCGGCTCGACAGGTTGGGTACGGCATGCAGGAAGGTCAGGCTTTTCAGCAGGCCGTCATACAGTTCACCGATTGAGACACGTGCCTTGTTTTCTGTGGCGATGTAGACCTGACTGGTCTGCCATGAGACATAGGCACGCCCGGTAAACCAGGCAACGGTCACCCAGACTATTACAAGCAGGGCAGCTACCAGGATATAGGGTCTGACCGACAGGTGATCTTTTTTGTCTTTTTGCATACTGTTTAACGTGGTACGGACAGATATGACCAGGTTTTCAGGCACGTTTTGTTGCTATTTTCGCACACGCGGAGTATTTCGGGGCTGGCTGGAATCCTTTTTCATTCTGAAGTGTGGCAAAAGGGACAATATTTCCGTTGTGCTCAACACTGCTTCAGGGAGGCGGATCTGCCTGTGTCATCTACTATGAAAACTCCGGGCAATTTGCATAATTTTACAATTTTTCCATTAAATCGGAAAAAAGTAAAGAAAATGTGGATGAATTCAACATTTTAGACTCAAAAAAACGCAAGTTCAATGGTGCGGGCCTTCTCTTTCTTCCCTGTGCAGCCTGTGGCGGGCCGGGAACGGGTCGTTTTTTTTCAGTAAATTTTCAGGCTGTTCGCAATGAAAGTGTCATGAAAAACCGCAGGCGCACTGATTGGCTTTGCGCAGAAATACCGGGGACTGTCATTTTCAGGAAAATCGGGTTCGGGTTCACGCGATCGGGCAGACGCGCCTGGTCGATCAGGCTTCGGGCGGCTTTACCCGTAGTTCCCGCTCTTAAATATTACCACCCAGGATGAATTTTCATCTTTCTTCGCCATTTTCTAAAATACCCTGTAAAAATTAATGCAAAACTCTTGCAACTGATTGGCATGCGCTTTATAATTAGTGGTAACACTATCATAATACCACATTGTGGAGGATAGCATGGCAAAAAGCTTTATTCATACCATCACAAGGCCAAGTGGGGTTGAATATGCCTACATTTACACGCCCCGGAAAATCAATGGAAAAAAGTGCAACGACCCCCAGTATATCGGGCGTGTCATAGACAAGGATCGCGGCATATTCCGGAATCGCGCAAGAGGGCTGTTTACCTTTAGCCTCGAAAGTGGCTACGGTGATCTTTCCGAGAAGGAAATGCAGGAGATGTCTCCTATGGGATCTGGCAGGGAAGAGCGGCTTATTCTTAATTTCGGCGACGCCCATTTTCTGTATGAGGCATTGAAGAAACTTGGCTTGTATGACGTGATATACAACGCCATCCCGGGAAAAGAGGATACGCTGATGTCTGTATTGGGCTTCAAGTTGCTGGCAAGCGCTTCCAACCGTTATGCAGAGTACTGGTGGGAAGGTTCTTATGCCAGGATTCTTTTTCCGAATGCCAAATTACGCTCTCAAAGACTGAGCGAGTTCTACAGCCACCTGGGTGATGAAGCCATACATCGCCAATTCTTCAGTAACTACCTCCGCACGGTTTTCAAGAGCAAGAGCAGGAAAGTAGGTGTTCTGGTCGACAGCACTGGTTTACCCAACGACATCCAGTTTCCACTGACTGCAGTCAGTACGCGCAACGGTGAAACGAGCAACGAGTCAAGGTTGTTGCTTGTCCTTGACAGAAAGTCAGGCATGCCGCTTTTCTTCCGGTACAACGCAGGTAATATCGTTGATGTAAGCACATTGCGTTCCACGCTGGTCGAACTTGAGGCTTACGGGGTTGACGTTGACTACGCCATTGTCGATGCAGGCTATTATTCGGAAAGCAACATAAGAAGTCTGTACAATAATGATGGCGGGAAAAAAGGCAGAGGAAGAAAAAGCCGGCATATCCCTTTTCTCACGAGAATTGGCTCGAATCTGAAACTGTACAGGCAACTGGTTGCCGATCATGCCGACGACCTTTCGAGAGCAGAACATCTGATCCGGCAACGCGACCGAATTCTTTTTGTAAAGCGGGTCAGGATCGATCTGTTTGGGCATCGTGCCTGGGCCTACATCGCGCTTGATCCCGCCCGCCGACAGGAGGCCATCCACAAATACGCCATTTCAGCACTGGATGAAAAAATTCCAAATGAGGAGATTGATGCAGCAATGAAAAAGATGGGACTGTTTGTCCTTGTTTCATCTGAGGAAATAGACACGAAAGACCTGATGCCTCTGTACTATTCGCGACAGGCAGTGGAGCAGGTTTTTGATGTAAGCAAAAATTACGCCGAACTCTTACCTTTGCGTGTCCACAACGAAGATACTTTTCGCGGGCATCTCATGATGTCGTTTATGGCAACAGTTGCGTACCTGTCGATCAACCAGTCTCTCAAGGAGAGCCCATTCAACGCCGAAGGGGCATTTCTGATTCTCAACAACCAGAAGTGCAAGGTGTTTGATAATCAGATTTTGCCAAAAGAACCAAACAAGAAAATGAACGAGATTTACAAAAAATTTAAAATCAGTTCACCCATCAGCATTTCAATTGGTGGTAATACTTAGGGGCGGGAACTACGGTTTACTTTTGGGGGGGCGGAAAATGCGGGCGTTTTGTGTGCGCATTTTCCGTTTTTTGCTGAGGCGGTTTTTCAGGGAATAAATTCCTTGAGTGCAGTGGTAACCCGTTCGGTTACTGCTTCGTTGAGGTCCAGTTCTGTAAGGATCAGCTGAAAATCCTCCAGCATGTCATTGGCCATACCCGGGTTGGACCTGATGAAATACCGTAGCATAAGTGTCTGGATTACCGTATCAGTCATGATTTCGTTGGAGATGATTCGAAACGGATTGTTGACAATGTTCGTTTTGGGCAGGCCGGACAAGGTTTTTGCTATCTCTTTTTCTACTTCCGGCTGAATGGTCAGCATCCGGGAAATGATGGCGAACTCATCTTCCATTTCCTGGATGGAGCCGGGAAATTTCTTGTTGAGATAGCTCAGAATCAGAGTCTGCTTGAGGTTGGTTGAAAGCATTGAAGCCCATACGGACTCGAGGATGCTGGTTTCCTGTTCGTTCATCAGTCTCTCCCAAGGGGGAATTGAGTTAAAAAAACATCCATACCCATCGTTATGCCGGATATGCCTGTAGCGCTTTGCTGGCGTTGTCGCCTCAGGCAGTGGCAACAGCCAGGCTTGCGCTGGTTTTTACAGCAATCCTGGCAGTATGGGCTGCTCTTCTTCTGCCATCGGCAGGGCGGTTGTGGCGGGAAAATCCGTGATCAGCGCTGTCGGCGGGGTTACGGTTCTCTGCGAGCTGCCAGGGGTTTTAGCGGTACTGGTCTCAGGCTGCGAAGGATGTCAGGGAACTTCAATTACCATACCGGCCCGTCCGGGCATGACCACCTCTCCGAGGGCTTTTTCCATTTCAAGGGTGGCCTCTTTTCCGGTGCAATGGCAGGGGACCAGGAATCTGGCGTTCCATCCGTGCATTGCTTCAAAAGTTTTCTGGAGTCTTTCTTCGTTTGCCTGCAAAAGGTGCATGCCCCCGATTACGCCACAGACTTTGTCAATACCCGAGAATTTGCGGATGTGGTCTATTGTATTGGAAAGACCTGAGTGACAGCATCCGACAAGCACTACGAGTCCGTCACTGGATTCAAACCACATGGACTGGTCATCGTCAATCGGGTCCATTTCAGTGCGATCTGGGTCGAAGTAAAAGGTTCCTCCCGTATTTTCGAACAGGGTCTGTCGATGCACGGGTCCGGTTACGCCGATACCGGGAGCAAGATAGACGGGTGCACTCAGTGAGTGGATGCGTTCAGGTGGAAGTGCAGCCAGTGCTTCGCGGCTTGCTGCCGGCATGCCGTATTCAGCCGGATCCGGTGTATACCAGTAGCGGGTTACATCAATTTTATTTGCGAAGTAGAGGTGTACCCTGTCATTGATTGCAAGGATCTGATCCAGTGTGCCGGTGTGATCCTTGTGTCCGTGGCTGATGACGAGAAAGTCTGCTTTGCCCAGGTCAATTCCCAGGCGCCTGGCGTTTTCCTGCAGTGCGCCTTCGTGGCCTGTATCAAACAGAATGTGTTTTCCACCAGCTTCAATCCAGGCGGCAAAGCCGTGTTCTTTTTCCAGGCCGTCCTGGGCTTCGTTATCGACCAGTATCGTGATTTTCACTGAATGGTTGGACATGTCTTTTCTCCGGAATGTCAGTTGGCAGTGTTCTTGTGCATGGAGCGGTGTTTTTTTCTGGTCTGGTGCTACCCGGCAGGTACCGGGTCAGGCGATTTTGCAGCATGTCATGGCATGATTGCGGAAACCGGGATCTCCTAACGACCGGAGTCATGAGGAGATCCGGAGTATTCCTGTACTTTATCCGGTTTTACGGTGCTGACGATGGCGCTCTACCGGGAACGACTCTGCCTTTGCTGCTGCTCCTGTCGCTGTCGTTCCTGCTGTCTTCGCTGGTTTTCGCGAGCCTGCTGTTCCTGTCGCTGTCGCTCCTGGGCTCTTCTCTGGTTCTCGCGAGCCTGCTGCTCCTGTCGCTGTCGCTCCTGGTCTCTTCTCTGGTTTTCGCGAGCCTGCTGCTCCTGTCGCTGTCGTTCCTGGTCTTTTCGCTGTGTTTCGCGGGCCTGTTGTTCCTGTCGCTGTCGCTCCTGGTCTCTTCGCTGGTTTTCGCGAGCCTGCTGCTCCTGTCGCTGTCGTTCCTGGTCTCTTCGCTGGTTTTCACGAGTCTGTTGTTCCTGTCGCTCCCGCTCCCGGTCTTTCCGCTGTGTTTCCCGCTCCTGTCGTTGCGTTTCCTGCTGTTGCTGTCTTTCGATGCGCTGCTGTTGCTGGCGTTGTGCCTGTTCTTCACGCTCCCGCTCTCTGCGCTGTTGCTGGTTACGACGATCGGTCGCAGCAGCTTCGCGCCGGTTTCGTTCTGCCTGCATGTTTTCTGCTTCCTGTTGCTCCCATTCGAGACGTTCACGCTGCAGGCGCAGCATTTCGGTCGTGTTTGCCGCCGTCTGCTCTGCTGCAAGTCGACTGGCGCGTTCACGTTCGTATCTTGCCTCTTGCTGACGGTAATATCGGGCGTCCTGCTCTTCGTAGTGTCGAGGATTGTAGTAGTAGTCGTCATCGTCAACCAGAGGAATGCAGCCGGATAGCGTCATGGTCATTACAAAGGTGAACACGGCTGCTCGTATGAGTCCTGAATGCTTCATCATAAAGTCTCCGAAATCAAGAAGTTTAAAATCCCGTCATAGCGGTTTTGGCAAAATTTCAAGCGTTATTGGCCTGCCGATGGCCGAAGCATAGCGGGCAACGGATCTGAACGAAATATTCCGGCCGGACTCCAGCCTGGCAATGGCTGGCTGGGTCACGCCAAGACGGGTTGCAACCTCGGCCTGGGTCAATCCTGCCTCAACGCGGGCGGCGATCAGTGCATCCGCTATGGAAAACTCGACTGCAAGGGTGTCACAGGCTGCTTTATATTCAGAATCGTTGCGCATTTTTTCGTTGTGGTAATCGATACTGTTTCTGATTGTTTGAGTACTTCTTTTGCCCGTTTTTCGGGCAATTTTTATTGTACTGTCGGGTGTACAAAGGTACTCCGGCATTTTCAGGACCGTATTTGCTGGCCAGTCTTACCACCTGCCTGCCGGATGTCTGATAATCGGCGGGCAAAACAAAAAACGCTTTTTCGAGCCTGTCATCCAAAAAAACAATGGCCTCTTCCTCAGGCTAAATATAAGTTATATGTAATGTGTTGTCAAGTGGATATTGATTACCCGGCAAATCCTGTGCCCGAACAAAAACGCCTGTTTTTATGCATAAACAGGCGTCTGGGTGAATTTTGCCGTGTTGCTTGCGGTGCCCACGGAGGGATTTGAACCTTACCAGCGAACCAGATAAATGTGCCATTTTGCGATCTGTGAGAATATGCCCTGGAGCATACTCACCCCGAGACAGGTTCCTGGCAGGAGAGTGACAGTAGTACCGATTATCCCTGTTCTTTTGTTGTTATACCTAAAATCGCTGAAATTGACCGGTTAATGAAATTTTTTACGTAAGGTTTCAACAGGTTACATGCAGCATGTGTGTAAAATTCAGTGAACTTCGGCATAAAATGCCCTTCGGCTATGCCGTTTTACGGCAGGAAATGCCTGAAAAGTTCTGCTACAGCTATTTTCATATTTATCAGCGCACGCAAGAAGACCCCGTCCTTCAGGGAGGCAGGAATTGCGACCAAAGCTTTAAAGTTTTACCATATTTGTGGTTATGAAGAATATCCGCACGGTCTCCATTTTACTTGGCGTCACTCCCCAGCAGGGGTACTTTGCCATTGCTGACATGAAGAAGCGAATGGTCGACCTGAGTGCCTGGATCGGAAGAGTGCACGACAAATACTCATGAAGTGTTCGGGTTAATGTCTCTTTTGCCCAGGTAACTGTCGGGACGGAAGGCCCTTGACTCATGTACTTTCAAACAGAACAGAGAAACTTCCCTTATTCTGCCCAAAGGATCGCCCTGATTGAGCGTACTGAAGTCACGGCGGTTGCGCACCTGAAGAACCACCTTCTCTGGCTGTTCGTGGTCTACCAGAACCTCTTTCCACCTATGAGTGCCATCCCTTGCCTTCACTGTTTGTTCAAAAAGCATTCTGAAAACTGTCAGGTGCTCATCAACACTGGCTTTCACTTCATCAGGCATTGACTTCAGTCCGCATCAATGGCTGGGTTGAAGGGCGGAATAAAGAGCTCCACACAGTTGCGCTCCAGAAGCTCCATCAACATATCGTTGATTGGCGGTATGATTGGCATATTCATTATTTTTTTTTTCATATTTTCTGGAGGTATGACAAGCGGCTCACCCAGGACAGGTCGCTCCTGGTTGATAGTGTTGCTCATGGCACCTTCCTTTTTTTTTCGTTTCCTTTTCTGGTTCAATGTTTTATGTTGACTGGTGTCGCCTGAATAAAGCCTATCCTTAATACATATCACAGCTGAGCATTATCATCAGACTATCCGTGTCAAACAGGCCTGCACCAGGAATCATCCTGTTTTTCACAGGGATGGCTGAAATAGCGGTATCCCGACCCGAATCTGGATTTCCGGGGAATTGCAGGCTTTGGTTTTACCGGGAGAGCGTGTGGATTATCGGGTTCCTGCGCATTGAATGAGAGCAGGGATTTGCTCCCTTTTTTGCAGACATGACACCAGATGACGGCCAGTTTGAGGCAGCCGGTTTTTTTTCATGGTTGCCAACAGGGGGTAACCAGGTTGATGAAAACCATCCCTGTTTTTCAGTTGTAATACCCGACCAATGGTGCGGGTATTCATTCCTGATGAAGTCCGCTGGAAGCGGGAAGCAGCCAATCGTTCTGGCATGCAGAAAGCACTCTGTTTTTAAAGTGCATTCCATACAACGCTTCTGCCAATACAGTGCTTCTGTTCTTGTAATGTTGCAAATATACAACTAAAAGCGAAAATATTTCAATTTTTTCATTGGTGTTTTCGCAATTGTGCAGTAAAGTTGCAATGATTATTGATGGTTCCGCACCCAAAAGAGGTTTTTTGGGACGCCTGTTCAGTCAGCGTGCGGACGCTCATAATGGTTCGGTGTAAAAGAGTATTTTCAAATAACGAAAAACATTCATTTTGAAATTTTAGGGTGAGCGATGCGCACAATTGCTACAAAGTGTGATATACTTGAGGTGGTGAACCGCACACCGCACACCGCACACCGCACACCGCACAATTATTAAGTGATCTCCCGGTTTCGTCGGCTTTTGTACT
>Ga0099364_10002270_pt1 | contig 30752 bp, 33 predicted proteins | sample TergutTh196P3_FD_73070 | JGI IMG/M metagenome (GOLD analysis project Ga0099364, IMG submission 73070) | Microcerotermes parvus P3 segment gut microbial communities from Pointe-Noire, Republic of the Congo - Th196 P3 | ecosystem: Host-associated > Arthropoda: Insects > Digestive system > Gut ...
TACAGCGGGAACAGTGGACATAAAAAATTTGTTGAGCCCCAAGTCTGTTTAGCTACCGTAAGGTGCGAAACCTTTTTTATGGCCGCTGTTCCCGCTGGTTTTGATTATTATGCTTACAATGAATTATAAGGATGTTTTACGGGTATTTGGTGTGTTTTATGACCGTGCATAGAGGAGCTATTGACGAATAACTGGCGTTTTAATACACTTAGGCATGTTTAACGCAGTATATCCGGGTTCTTTTGACCCCTTAACCCTTGGCCATCTTAATATCGTAGAAAGGGTGGCAGATATTTTTGATGAAGTAGTCGTTGTAATAGCCGAAAACAGGAAGAAAAAGTACCTTTTTAGTGCCGAAGAAAGGCTTTACATGATGCAGGAGATGGTAAAAGACAGAAAAAATGTCCGCTGCCTTATCTGGGACTCCCTAATTGTAGATTTCATGAGAAAAGAGAATATACGCCTCCTTATTCGAGGGGTAAGGGGTATGGAAGATTTTTCCTATGAATTTGAACTTTCCATGATGAATAAGGCTCTTCATCCCAATATAGAGACCCTCTTTATGACTACAGACCCAAAATATATAGTTTTGCGCTCTTCTTCCATAAAAGAGCTTGCCTCTTTCCATGGGGATGTTTCGCTTATGGTACCTCCTATAGTGGCTGATGCTCTTAGAAAGAAGTACACTGAAGCTTGACACTTTAGGGTGTTTTTGTTAGAATAGATAAGAAATTTTTAGGAGAGGTTGTTATGGCTGTTGCTAAGTTTAAAACGTCAAAGGCAAGAACACGCCGAAAGCGTTCAATCAACATGAAACTTACTGCACCTGCAATGATAGAATGCAGTAGTTGCGGAAATAAAGTATTATTACACCGTGTATGTTCCAAATGCGGATTTTACCGTGGTAAGCAAGTAATCCTTCCGGAGTCGAAGGCCTAATTAAGATATAAGGGGTATTTTTATGGATGAACTATTTGAAAAAATGAAGAAACTAATTGCTGAAAAGCTTGAAGTGGACGAAGCAAAGATTACTTTAGAAGCCTCATTCCGGCAGGATCTCGGGGCAGATAGCCTTGACACTTACGAACTGGTCTATGCCATCGAAGAAGAAATGGGAATTTCTATCCCCGATGAAAAAGCCAACGAATTTGAAACAGTCAAAGACGCCTACGAATTTATCAAATCACAGCAAAAATAAATTCGCTAATCTGGCAGATACCCGGCTTTTACCGGAACTCGACCAGACAAGAAAAAAACTTTTAACCCAATTCTTTAAAGACAGAAGGATAAGGTTCAAAAGCCTTGAGCTTTTGAACCTTTCTTTCATACACAGATCTGTATCCAATGAATCTAAATCCAAACTTAATAATGAACGCCTTGAGTTCCTGGGCGATGCAATATTGGGAGCTGTAACTGCCGGAATTCTTTATGCTAAATTCAGTGAAAAGAGCGAAGGAGACATGGCAAAGATAAAATCTGTTGTAGTGTCCGAGGATATACTTTCACAGGTTGCTCTGGAAATGCAGCTGGATTCTTTTCTGGTTCTTGGCAAGGGAGAAGAGTTAAGCGGAGGCAGAACAAAAAAAGCCATACTGGCGGATGCCCTGGAAGCTCTTATAGGAGCTGTGTATCTTGACTCGGGCTTTAAAGAAGCACAAGCTTTTATTGGCCCTTTTATAAATAAAGAAATTGATAAAGTAATGGAGAGCGGGCATTTTTTTGATTATAAGTCTGTGTTACAGGAATACTCCCAAAGGAACTATAAAAAATATCCCTCTTACCGCCTTGTTAAGCAAAGCGGACCTGAACACTCGCGTATTTTCTGGATAGAAGTTACAGTAGACTCTATAGTCTACGGACCTGCCACAGGAAAAACAATTAAAAGCGCAGAACAGGAAGCCGCGAAAATAGCGTATAACAGTATTGCGCCTAACGTATGATTATACTTATCTAGCTTGTTCGACAACCCTGTCACCTGATCCTGCTGTATTCTGCTCTATATATACCTTTTATTTATATTACCTGCAATTTCAAGCAGCTTTTCCCTTTTGTTTAATTCCGGATCTTCAATTACAGCTTCTAGTAGTTCTTCCAGAATAATTCCCATATGCTTTCCCGGTAATATACCTTCCATAATGAGATCCTTCCCTCCTATGCTTAGATCCTTAATTGTAAATGCCCTGCTTTGTTCCATTACCTTTTCTATATGTTTAATTAGGGGCAATAAATTATCATGCTTCATCTCTTTTGCGGCTGTTGCATAAGCATCGGCACGGCGCAGTGAAAAAAGGTCTTTTAGGTTTTCTTCTCCTACCCTTATAATAAAGCGCCTGACAGCGGCATCGCTGTAATTAGCGTCGTAGGAAAACATATGCTCTTTTATCAGGTGGCAACACTTGTCTATGACAGAATTTGGATAACGAAAGCGGAGCAGGATTTTTCGTGCTATTTCCGATGACTCACTTTCGTGTTTGTGAAAAGTCCACTCTCCATCCTCGTTTAACTTTGCCGTAATACTTTTTCCTATATCGTGGTAGAGGGAAGCAAGGCATAAAGCAAGGCTGCTTTTATCATGGCCATTATCTCTGGCAGTATAATCGCAGCAAAGAAGTGAATGATCCAAAACATCAAAAAGATGCATGCCGTTTTTTTTGTCCTGCCTTACACCACGGCAGGCAGCAAGTTCAGGTATTAACTGCCTTAAAAGTCCTGTCTCTTCCATAAGCTTAAAAGCAATGGAAGGTTTATCTGTTAAGAGTATCTTGTCAATTTCATCCCTTATTCTTTCAACGGCAACCATGCCTGTAAGGGGCAAGGCTGCCGGAATTGCCTCAAGCAGGTTGCCGTCTACTGCAAAGTTTAACTGGCTTGCAAAACGAAGCGCCCTCATGGGTCTAAGGCCGTCTTCATTAAAACGTTCTTCAGGCTTACCCACACAGCGTATTAAACGCCTTTTAATGTCTTCTCTGCCATTAAATGGATCTACAAGGGGTCCTTTAGGCAATTTGTAAGCTGCTGCATTCATGGTAAAATCCCGCCGGGAAAGATCCTCCTCTATGGAAACCCCAAATTCTACATTGTCAGGATGCCTGCCATTACTGTAAACGCCATCGCTTCTAAAAGTTGTTACTTCAAGTTTTAAATCCTTGTAATGAAGAGTTACAGTTCCGTGTTTTATGCCTGTGGGAATAACAAAGCATCTAAAGTTATCACTGCCTTTTTTAGCTTTTTTTCCCCTGTTTATATCGCTAAAAAGCTGTATAACTTCCTCAGGGTGTGCATCAGTTGCCAGATCCCAGTCATGTGCCTTGCCGCGGCGCAGTATGTCACGCACAGCTCCTCCAACAAGGAAAACCTGCTTAGCTGCAGCGAGAAAAACAGAAGATACTTCAATCACAGTTGGATGGATTTTCATGATTTTTTTTACTATACTATATTTAGCCTTATGCTTAAAGGAGCAGATTTGCGCGGTTTGGCAATAATAGGCGGCGAAGGACCTAGTCCCATGCAGCTTAAAGACATTGCAAAGGGAATAGATATAATTGTAGCAGCGGATTCCGGTCTTATTGCTGCAGAGGCAGCAGGCATTAGCCCTGATTGGATAGTGGGAGATATGGACTCCCTGGAAGATCAGCCGGGTGCAGCAGAAAAACTTCTTTCAGGCTATGCTCCAAATAAAATTCTTCGCTATCCAAGAGAAAAAGATTATTCAGACACAGAGCTTACCATTAATCTATTAAAAGAGAAGGGTTGCAAGGAAATTACAATAGCAGGAGGAGGGGGAGGGCGTATAGACCATCTTCTTGCAATATACTATCTTTTTGGAAAAGACAGGCAGCTTTTATACTGGTACACAAAAAGGGAAAAAATTTTCTCCCTAATGGAAGGCTCATCTTTAAATATAAGCATAAAAAAGGAGAGTCTGGTTTCTGTTTTTCCCTTAAATGGGGAAAGTTTTAAGGCAGAAAGCAAGGGTCTTAAATGGGAGCTAAACTCTCATTTTTGGGAAAGACAGAGCATTGGTTTAAGCAATATAGCCCTTACAGGCGAAGTGTTTATACATTCTGTTAGGGGAAATTTCCTTATAGTAACGGAAATTAATTTTTAATTTATCTAATGGGTAGTTAATATGGCAGCAAAAATAATTGAAGGCAAAATAACAGCGGAAAAATATAATTTACAGTTTAAGGCGAGGGCGGAAATTCTTAAAAGCAAGGGAATATCTCCCTGTCTTACAGTTGTAATAGCTGGTGAAAATCCTGCCAGTCTTTCTTACGTTAGGGGCAAGAAAAAAGCATTAGCTGCTTTGGGAATGGAGGGTAGAGATATTATGCTTCCTTTTGAAAGTAAAGAAGAAGAGCTGTTAAATGTTATTGCTAGTTTAAACAGGGATAAGGATGTACATGGAATACTTGTGCAGCAGCCCCTGCCTCCCCATATAAAAGAAGACTCTGTTATAAATGCAATAGATCCAAAAAAGGATGTAGATTGCTTTCACCCTGTAAATTTGGGAAAGCTAATGCAGGGGCAAAAAGCTTTTTTACCCTGCACTCCGCACGGGATTATACTCCTTTTACAGGAAGAAAACATTCCTATAGCAGGCTCCAATATTGTAATTGTAGGAAGGTCTAACATAGTAGGAAAACCTCTAGCTCTCCTTTTAATACGAAAAGAGAACAATGCAACAGTAACTGTCTGCCATACAGGGAGCCTGAACCTGGGAGAGCATACTCGTAAAGCGGACATTCTTATCGCTGCAGCAGGAAGCGCCGGCCTTATTAAGGGAGACATGATAAAAGAGGGAGCTGCAGTTATTGATGTAGGTGTAAACCGTGTTGTTGACAGCACTGCAAAGAAGGGTTATAGGCTTAAAGGGGATGTTGAGTATAAGGAAGCCCTGGAAAAAGCGGGCTTTATTACACCTGTGCCCGGAGGGGTAGGACCCATGACCATAGCCATGCTTATAAACAATGTGCTGGAAGCAGCTGAGCAGTATGCCTGAGCTAATGCCGGACATACAGAGCCAAAGGGATATACGTGAAATCCCCCTTGCAAAAGTGGGAGTTAAAGGTCTTGAATACCCCATACAGGTTTTGGACAAAAAAAATAAAATACAGCATACTACGGCAAAAGTAGACCTCTTTGCTAATTTGCCCCATCACTTTAAAGGTACACACATGAGCCGTTTTGTGGAGATCTTTCACACTTACAGGCAAAACCTGTCCATGCCTCGCTTTCTGGATATGCTGGAAGAGATACGCAAGGATTTGGATGCAGAATCCGCCTTTGGTTCTATGGAGTTTCCATATTTTATAGAGAAAAATGCACCGGTCTCTTCTTTACCAGGAATTGTATCCTACAAGTGTAATTATGAAGGCATGGTAAAACACAGCGAGAGACATTTTACAGTTGCCGTCTCTGTCCCTGTAAGCACAGTATGTCCCTGCTCCAAGGCAATATCGGAGAGGGGAGCACATAACCAGAGGGGCATAGTAAAAGTAGAACTGGAACTAGGCCCCTTTTTCTGGCTGGAGGATATTATAAGCCTAATAGAAAGTGCAGCCTCAAGCCCTGTATATTCCCTTGTTAAAAGGGAAGATGAAAAATTTATTACAGAGGAAGCCTACGATAATCCCAAATTTGTAGAGGATCTTGTAAGGGATGTTTTTTCCAAGATTCGCGATCTTGGGCACTTCCCTTCATTTTCTGTAGAGGCGGAAAATTTTGAGAGCATACATAACCACAGTGCCTATGCTTTTGCAAGGATGTAGTAATAAAGCAAAAAAGGGGTTACAATAAAGTGTGGAACCGGGAATTATATCAAAAGAAAGAAACGAAAACGTCTACTATTCCATTCAATGGTCAAAGTTCAAAATAGCCGAACGCTGGGACATCTCTACCAGAGTTCCCTCAGTTGCAGGGGTTTATGAAATTTACTGGATGGACGATCACAAGCACCTCCGCCTGCTTTCTGTGGGCTGCACTTACTACGGGGGTTTACGCTCTGAACTCCGGCGTCTGACAGATGCCGAGCTTACACAGGACCTTAAATTAAGGCAGATACTGGAAGATAAAGAAATATGGTACCGCTATGCACCGACAAATTCCAAAATTGTAATGGCAGATGTTGTCTGGTTTTTCAGGTCAATTTACTTTCCTGAAAACCCTGGAGTAGAAGCCTCGGGTAAATATATTAATATACATATAAAAGAATCAGAGCCCGATAAACTTATTTGGGTCCCTTAATTAAAATGCTTTCAGCATTTTAATTTGCTTTTATCATTGCACTAATTGATGCTTTTAATACATCAAGTTTATATTCCTTGTTCCAGCGGTTTACTGCAATATAATCGTAAATTCCCTTTTGCTCTTTTGGCATATTATCACCACCCATGTGCACAATAGCCCTTTCCATTTGAGTAAGAGCGTTTAAAATGCCATTGCCGCTTCCCCCTGCGGATGCAACCAAAATGCTAGGCTTGTCTGTAAAAAAGGACTTAATATTTTCGTCCTCATTCCAGCGCTTTGTAGCCTGACACCTTCTAAGTTTATCAAAAAAGTTTTTAAATGCTTCGCTCATGTCCCCCCAGTAAACAGGGCTAATAAACACAAAGGCATCCGCCTCTTCGAATTTCTCCTGCAGGGCATTAAAAGAGTCTTTATCTCCATGCTGGCATTTATGCTCGCTCCTGCAGCTTCCCCATCCATCGCCGCACATTCTGCACTGATCAATTTTCTCTTCTGAAAGTTTAAGCACTACTGCTTCTGCTCCTGCGCTATTGGCAGTGTCAAGAGCGGCATTCAAAAATGAATGGCAAATTCCTTCTTTCTTTGGTGAACCGTAAACTATCAAGAGTTTCATTTTCTTCTCCTTCTTAGGTATTAATAATAGTTTTAATTGAACTCTTTTAAGAAATTTAAAAGAGGTTTTTTCCAGTCAGAATCACTTTTTTCATTATCATATTCCGACAAAAATCTTTTGTAAAGCGAAACTATATGTTCGTGAATATTTTTTACTTCCTCTTTACTAGGGTTTTTAACCTTTGCAAATATATCATGGGTAAATGCTTCAGCTGCCTCTATGGGAAATAAGCTATGGTCAAAAGATGTCATAGCGTATAAGGCTGCCGGTACACAATTTACACTGTGCTGCTTAACGTATAAAATCGCCTCTGTAATGGCAATAGCCCCCCTGTAAAGCTCATCTGCCTGTTCTTTAAAGCGCTCTTCTTCTCCCATTTCCTTTATAATTTTCTTAAAACTAGTATAGGTTAAAATAACCACCATGGCATGCAGGCTGGGTACGCACATTAAATGAGGATCTACCATGTGAATAAGTAGAAATCTTAGGTTTTTTATATAAAAGGGCCTGTTTGTGGTAGAAAAATTTCTTCCGTATATACTGGCTGCAAAGGCATAGAGTTCTCCCATGGATCTTATAAAATCCCTTACCTCTTTATAAGCTTTTCTTTTGCAATGCCTTAGTAAAAATCCTATAGTTCTTACCCAAAATGCAACAAAATCTAGGTATATTTTTACCTTGCCGGGCATAAAAGGAATTTTTTCATCCAAAGGATGATCTACAGAAGTTACAGGGATACGCCCCGGAAAAAGTGCAGCTTTATACTGCTTTAAAAAAAAGTTATAAAAAATAGATGCTATGCAGCATAAGCCGGTTCTTCTTAGGTAAGGGGAAAAGAGTACCCTAACAAAGGTTGCCGGAACAGATTCATCTTTTATTTTCATCTGGGAATAAATTAGCATGTATGGAATATTTTGTCATGTAGAGTACTTTACCAAAACAGACATTTTTGATAGCATAAGTCATGATATTTCCTTTAGAAGAATTAATAAAATACGATAAAAATATGTACGAAATTACCGTTGCTTCTTCCCGCCGCTCCTTTCAGCTCTCCATGCTTTATTCTGCAAGGGACGATTACATAGTTCCCTGGGTAGACGAGAATGACGGTAAAGTAGTCTCCATGGCAGCCAGGCAGGTCTTTTACAAGCAAATTGATTTCCGTCTGGAAAACGAATAGTAATAAGGTTATTTTGGGGTGAAAGCTCCCGTCCTTGTTATTTTTGGTCCCACTGCCTCAGGAAAAACAGCACTTATAGAAAGACATTTTTCTCTTCCCCAGGGTAAAAACTTGATTGATAAGCCCATAGAAATAGTCTCTGCCGATTCCATGCAGGTTTATAAAGGTATGGACATAGGGACAGCTAAACCCTCTCCACAAGAAAGAAAAAAAATCCCCTACCATTTAATTGATATAAGAGAGCCCAATGAACAATTTCATGCAGGAGACTTTGTGCGCCTTGCCGAAAATGCCTGCCGTGAAATTTCACAAAGGGGCTCATTGCCTGTAATTTCCGGAGGAACAGGTTTTTACATCAAAAACTTTATATATGGTCTTCCTGAAGCTCCGCCATCTGATATAAAGATCAGGGAAGCTTTACAAAAAGATTTGGCTATACTGGGAAGATCTGCCTTAAGGGAGGAGTTGGAAAAAGCAGATCCCATTAGTGCTTCCCGCATACATTTTAACGATGAGTACCGCCTTCTTAGGGCTTTGGAAGTCTTTCGTCTTGGCAGCAGAGCTCTTTCTTCATACCCCAAGACTCCCGCTAATGAAAGCCCTTTTAATTTCCTGCTTATTGGCATAAAACGGGATAGGGATGAATTATACAAGCGTATAAACGAGCGATGCAGTGCCATGTTTAAAGCGGGGCTTGCAGAGGAAGTAAAAACCCTATATGAAAAAGGCTATACACCTCTTGACCCCGGTATAAGGGCTATTGGTTATAGGGAGTTTTTTATAGAAAACCTGGATAGTACTAACAAAAGCTTCCGCCTATCAAGAGATTATAAGGGTGTAGAGGCACTAGTAGCCCAAAACAGCCGCCGCTATGCAAAGAGGCAGATGACCTTTTTTTCCCCTTTTCCCAATGTAAAATGGATAGATATAGATAATATGGACAAAAGTATAATGGAAATAAGAAATGCCCTGGCGGAAATGGATAATTCCCCTTGATCTTTTTTCAATTTTTTGTTAAAAAGATAAAAGCTTAAATCTTAAGGAGTCTGGAGTGCCCTGCGGAAGAAAACGCAAACTGCGTAAGATTGCGACCCATAAACGTAAGAAGAAACTCAGGAAGAATCGTCACAAGAATAAATAACCTTATTTAGGAATGCGGTTTTTACAGTTGATATATATTTAGCATGCTCAAAGATATAAAATCCCCTCAGGATATAAAAAATCTTTCCATAAAACAGTTAAACTCCCTTGCCGCAGAAATTCGGGAGACAATAATTGCCACTGTTAACAAGAATGGGGGACATTTAGCATCTAATCTTGGAGTTGTTGAACTAAGCATAGCTCTTCACATGGTTTACAATAGTCCTGAAGACAAGATAGTGTGGGATGTAGGGCATCAGTGCTATACCCATAAATTGCTTACAGGAAGATACAATGACTTTCCCACCCTGCGCCAATCCGGCGGCCTTTCCGGTTTTCCAAAGAGTACAGAAAGCCCTCACGACAGTTTTGATACAGGTCATGCATCCACATCCATATCCGCCGCGCTGGGCATACTTGCCGCAGAAAAAATCAAAGGTTCACATAACCGTTCAGTGGCTGTTATAGGAGATGGCGCTTTAACAGGCGGATTGGCATTTGAGGCTCTCTCCCACGCGGGACAGGTGGAATTACCCCTGGTGGTAATATTAAACGATAATAAAATGTCCATAGGCTCCAATGTAGGGGGAATCTCCAAGCACCTGTCCCGCCTTTCACTTACAGCACGGTATCAGAAGTTCAGGCAGGCTGTCGATAATGTGGTTCAAAGAATACCCTTTATAGGTGACTTTCTTTTTATGCTTATGGTTAGGTTTAAGCGTGCGGTAAAGGCAATTTTTTACATAGATAATTTTTTTGTAGACCTTGGTTTTGAATATGTAGGTCCCATAAATGGTCATAATATTTTTCAGTTAATTCAGGTAATACGGGAAGCAAAGAATTTAAACAAACCTGTAGTGGTGCATGTAAGCACAAAAAAAGGCAGAGGATACGATTCTGCAGAAGAGAATCCAAGCAGCTACCACGCTGTAGCTGCTTCCGGCAGTGCAGAAATAAAAAACAGCTTTACCTCTGCTTTTAGTGAAGCAATACTTAAAGAGGGAATTTTGAATGAAAGGGTAGCAGTTATTACCGCTGCAATGGAAGATGGAACAGGTTTAGCTAATTTTAGAAAGAAATTCCCAAAGCGTTTTTTTGATGTAGGAATTGCTGAAGGACATGCTGTGACTTTTGCGGCTGCTTTGGCTTCCCGTTCTTTACGCCCTGTGGTAGCCATTTATTCCAGCTTTTTCCAAAGAGCACTGGATCAGGTGATACATGATGTTTGCCTACAGAAGCTGCCTGTAATATTTGCATTGGATCGCGCTGGTCTTGTTAGTGATGACGGTGCAACACATCAGGGAATTTATGATATAAGCCTTTTTCGTTCTGCTCCTTACATCCATATGCTTTGCCCTGCAGGGGTTGAAGAGCTGCACCTAATGTTAAAATGGGCTTTGGAACAGGAAGCGCCTATATTAATCCGTTATCCTAAAGCAGAATGTCCCGGTGCTGATCCTGCCTTTTCTTTGCCCCTTGTTAAAGGCAGGGGAGAGTGGATAGTTCGCAATAAAGAAAAAAGCAATTGCTGCCTTATGTTCACAGGAAGCCTTTACCCCCAGTTAATGGAGGCAGTCTCAATTTTAACGGAAAGAGGTATAAAGGCAGATCTCTATAACCTTAGGTTTATTAAACCCATAGACGAAGATTATCTTTTGGAAATTATTAATTCCTATAAATATATAGTTATTGCAGAAGAGGGCAGCCTTTACGGCGGTTTTGGAGAATATGCTTTAGGGCTTGCCCTAAAGGGGAATACTTCTGCATCAATTAAGATTCTTGCTTTGGACGAAAATTATACTTCGCTAGGAAAGAGGGATGAACTTTTAAAATGGAATAAATTGGATGCAGATTCCATTGTAAAGACAGTGGAAAGGATGCAGACACATTGATTTCTGATCTTTCTTTTAATGGTCCTGCCCTTATTATGGCAATAGTAAATTGCAATAAAGATTCCTTTTATCCTCTATCCAGAGCACAGGGAAAAAAAGCAGTTATAAAAGCATTAAAAGCAGAAAAAAACGGCGCAGATATCATAGATTTTGGAGCAGAATCTTCAAGACCTGGTTCATTTTACATAAGCGAGGAAGAGGAATTAAGCCGTTTAATCCCTGTTATTGAGATGTTCAGAAAGAGATCATCTCTCCCAGTATCTGTTGATACAAGAAAAGCAGCGGTCGCAAAAGCCGCTTTGCATGCCGGTGCCGATATTATAAACGATATATCGTCTTTAGCCGATGATCCTAATATGGGAGCTGTATGTGCACAAAGCAGCGCCTGGGTGGTATTAATGCATAAAAAAGGTGAACCATACAATATGCAGGATATGCCTTCCTACGGCAATTTAAAGCAGGAGTTAAAATCCTTTTTTTCTTTACGCATTAAAAACGCCCTTGCTTCAGGAATTTCACCATCAAGGATAATCCTGGATCCAGGTATAGGCTTTGGAAAGAGCTTAAAGAACAACCTGGAAATTTTAAACTGCCTTGATGAAATCTTTGGTAAGGATTATCCTTTACTAGTAGGACTTTCCAGAAAAAGTTTTATTGGGGAGCTCTGCGCCACAGGACAAAAGCTACCAGATCCTGAACAGAGGCTTGCGGGAACCCTTGCTGCCAACAGCATGGCGATAACTAAGGGAGCAAAAATTATAAGGGTTCACGATGTAAAGGAACATGCCGATTTGGCAAAAGTATTATACGCTATTGGAAGAAGTTAATTTAATATGGGAATATTGCAAAACCTTAACATAGTTTACACATATATAAGACCTGTTCTTGACATTGCCATTCTCGCTTTTTTGTTGTACAAGGCCTGGGATCTGCTTGCAAGAACCCAGGCTGTACAGTTAATTAAAGGGGCAGGGCTGCTCCTCCTTGTGTACGGCGCTGCGGCACTTTTAAATTTGTCTACCCTGGAATGGCTTTTGTCTATAATGGCACCGGGGCTTATAATTGCAATTGCCATAGTCTTTCAGCCAGAATTAAGAAAAATTTTCATAAGGCTGGGACAAACAGAGCTCTTTAGCCCCGGGCTTAAAACCGGCCCCGGCTCTCTTGAAGCAGTTGTTACAGCCGCAGAAATGCTTTCTAGGGAAAAGAGGGGCATGCTCATTGTTTTTGGCCGAAGAACAAATATCAGAAATGTAATAGATACAGGTACAAGGTTAAATGCCGACATATCTTCCACTTTTATCATGACTATATTTAAGTTTGATACCCCTCTGCATGACGGTGCTATGGTAATACAGAATAACCGTATCGCCGCAGCCGGCTGTCTTTTGCCCTTGTCTGAACAGCAGAACATAATGAGGAGTTTTGGAACACGCCACCGTGCCGCACTTGGCATGACAGAACAATCAGACGCTGTAGTGTTAATAGTGTCAGAAGAGACAGGTGCAATAAGTCTTGCCTTTGACGGAATGATCTATTACGACCTCTCTCCTTCCGAACTAAACCGAAGGGCCAGAGATTTAATAGACCGCGGTGTTAGACGCCAGGAAAAGGATGTTATTGAACCTTTGGAACTGGAGGATTTTCCATCTGCAGAAGGGGAAGAAAATTGAATATAAGAAAATTAATGGTAAAGATGCTGGAAAACTGGCCCATAAAAGTTTTATGCATAGTTATTGCCATTATACTTTTTATTTTTCACAGGATGAGTCTTTTTGAGACAAGATTTTTCTCTGTTCCCCTACACATAGAGCATCTAGGTTCCATGATACCTTCTAATAGCTATCAAAATACAATAAGGGTAAGCATAAGGGGCGAGAGCAATACCATATATTCAGTTCTGGAGAGTGACATAGAAGCTTATGTAGATATGTCTAACTATCAAAGCCGCGGCACATACCTTGTTCCTGTTCAATGGAGAAGCAGATTAAACAGTCACGGTCTTGATGCCCTGGAAATTACCGTTGACCCTATGGAAATTTCACTTGTTATAGATCAGAGAATAAGCAAGGTTGTGCCATTAATGGCAAATTTCCAGGGTCAGATAGACACCGCCTATGCGATGACATCCTACTCCATATCGCCTGATCATGTAATTATAGACGGCCCTGCCGAAATGATGACAGGAATAAACGAACTTTACACCGATTTAATTGATCTTGGGGGACAGAGAAGTTCCTTTAACGAAACTGTAAATATAGTTAATATAAACCCCTTGATATCAATAAGAGGAGAGGGAAGGGTAGAGTTTAGCGCAATTATCAGCAGAATAGTTCCTGTACGTAATATATCCATGGTACCCATTGCAATTAATGGATTGGAAGCAGACTTAAGGGCAGAAATTGATACTTTTTATGTTAGTCTAAATCTGGAAAGTGATAACCAGGAACTTCTGGACTCATTTCTTATAGATCCTGAATTTGTCAGAATAGACTGTTCGGGTATATTGGATGCGGGGACTTATATTTTGAACATAATAACAGGGACAGTTCCCGGGATCAGCTTTTCTACAGATCCTTACGAAGTAACAGTGCGTATTTTTGAAGCGGGGGAATAGTGATTACAGGAATAGGCGTTGATATAGTAGCTATTAAACGTATGGAAAAGTGGATTCTTAATCCATCGTTAATAGAAAGATACTTTCATCCTGAAGAATTGGCCTATGTTAAGATAAATGGCAATCTTTCAGCTCCTTCCCTGGCAGCCCGTTTTGCTGCAAAGGAAGCTTTTGGAAAGGCATTGGGTACAGGTCTTAAAGGTTTAGTACTAAAGGATATAATGGTAAAGAACAGGCAAAACGGGCAGCCGGAAATAGTTGTATTTTCGTCTGCATTAAAAGCTTTAGGTGAAAGCAGTGCCAACAGGGTACATCTTTCTTTAAGTCATGAGAATGACAATGCAATAGCAATGGTGGTATTAGAATATGTCAAAACTTAGAATTAAAAAGTCGAATAAGGATAACGAAAGGGAAGCTAGGGTTTCCTTCCAGTCCAAAGAAGAGTATAGCTGCCCTGTATGCGACACTGTTTTTAACAGGGAAGAAATGTTATCAGGTTCAGGAAGGCTTATAGCAGGAGATCTTACAGATGAACTTCACAGACTGTATGAGCCTTCGCTAAGATACGGAGAGGTTTACCCGCTTATTTACATTGCAACAGTGTGCCCCGAATGCTGGTTTGCCGGCATAGACAGGGACTTTACCGAAATGCCAAAAGCATCAAAAAAGAAAATTGAAGATGATAAAGATGAAAGAATAAATGATACAAGTTTAATTTTTCCCGGAATAGATTTTTATAAACCAAGAAATTTGCTAAGCGGAACAGCCTCTTTATATCTATTGATTAGGTGCTATGAATTTTTTCCCAAAGAATCTTCTCCCACCATTAAACAGGGTATAGCTTCGCTTAGAGCCGGCTGGATGTTAGACGAAATGCACCGTAAGATGCCCGGCTGTCATTTTGACTGGCTATCGCTATTGTTCAAGAAAAAGGCAAATTATTTTTATAACGAGGCAATAAGAAGGGAGCAAAACGGAAGGGAAACATTGTCAGGTTTAAAAATTTTTGGTCCTGATACAGATAAAAACTACGGCTATGAAGGTGCTCTTTATCTTTCGGCATTGCTAAAGGTAAAATATGGATTCAGGGACGATCCTGAACTTCGTAATCCTTCTCTTGGAGAGGCAAAAAGAACTATTGCAAGGATATTCGGGGTTGGAAAATCTTCCAAAAGTAAGCCGGGTCCACTCCTGGAGCATGCAAGGGCTCTCTATGATAATATAAACAAAGAACTTAATGAGAGTGATTGATTCCAAAAGAAACATAAAGTTAATTTTGTCCTATGACGGAACGGATTTTTGCGGCTGGCAGAGGCAGGGTACTTTGCAGGCTAAAGACAGAACAGTACAGGGAACCATAGAAGCTGCCTTAAAAAAAATTCACAAAGAAGATATAGCTCTTAACGGTGCCGGCCGTACAGACACAGGAGTACATGCAGCAGCTCAAACTGCCAATTTCCATACTGGTATAGAATCCATGCAGAGCCATAATTTTGTTAAGGCTTTAAACAGCATTTTGCCCATGGATATTAAAATACTACATGCAGGCGAAGTAAAAAGCGATTTTCACGCACGCTTTAATGCAAAGTCAAGAACATACCGCTATTACTTTATAAATAAAAAAGATGTATATCCCTGGGAAGAGCGTTATGCATTGGCATTAAAGCGCAATGTCGATATTGCACTGTTAAACTCATACGCAAGACTACTTCGCGGAGAAATGGACTTTAGTGTCTTTGCAATGAGCGAAGATAAGGAAAAATCAACATTCCGTTATATTAGTAATGCCGTTTTTTTTATGGAAAATGATAAAATTATTTTTGAAATTACAGCCAATGCCTTTATGCGCAAGATGGTGCGTTCTATTGCAGGTACATTTATAGATTTTGAAGCTAAGGGCTATAAATCGGAATATTTAATGGAAGTTTTAGCCTCAGGTGATCGTTCTCTTGCCGGTCCTACTGCTCCCCCTCAGGGACTTTTTTTGTGGAAGGTAGATTATAATTAGTTTTAATTACAATTACCAGAATCAATAAAAGTGAAAAAATAAAAAATATTCTATTAATAATCTCTAAATTACGGACTAGAATTAATTGGAAAAAGTATAAATCTCCTTTTATTAAAGATAAATTGGGTATATCATGCCAGCTTAAAAGTATAGATACTATAGGTAAAGATATAATAAGAGTAAGTATTGGTAATATAATTACAGAAAGGATCAAAACAAATGATTTAATGGCATACATTCTTTCTTTATATAAAAATTCCCTAAAATAATATGAAGATAGTTTTATTTTGAGAGTGTTTATATAAATTTTTAGTATTTTTGGGATGCGTAAATAAAAGCTAAGTATTAGTAAAATAAAAAAAACAAGAAAGATTAGCTGTAATCTTTCCATAAGCAGTCTCCTTAGACTAGCAAGGCTGATAACATGAAAATCTTCTTCCCTTATTCTGTAAGGCCTTAGCGTGCTAGTAATATGATCAATTTCCATTAGTACAAATGCGCTTACTGCCTTACTGTTAATGGAAGAAGGTATATATATACGACTCTCATCAGTTATTCGGTCATCTATTACACCTGTTATTATCCATGTTTCGTTCCATAGACTAAATAGGCTCCCTGTTATATTAATGCTTCCAAAAATGGATATAGCGGCATTTTCATTTAGAACAGCATATCTTAACTTTTCATCCCAAGCTTGCCTGGTAAAAAAAGAACCGCTTATCATATTACAGCCAAGTATATGGAGATAATTACTGTTTGTTTCTATTAAAGTAAAGGAAGCGCTTCTTTGAGATGCTGAGAGCCGTTCAATAGATAGTATTTCGTATGTTAGTAGTGTCTCTTTTTCTGATATTTCTTCAAGCAGTTCTATACTCAAAGATGGGGATGATAACACAGAAGGAATAATAAAAAATAGGTTCTCCTGTCCTCTAAAAAGATAAACACTAAAACCCATAACACCAATAGAAACAAGAAGTAAAATTAAGCATATAACTATAAATTTAGTTTTCAAAAAATTCATCGCTGTTCCTTAGTATTACTGTTTCACCTTGAGAAAGAGCTTTATCACTAGCAAGTACTACAGGATCAAAAAAGCTAATTCCCCTTATTACAGAAGTGTATTGATGATCTGACTCACCTATAACAATATTTATGCGTTCCACGTAGTACTCTTCACCCATAATACCCCTTCTGCGCATTATTCTATATAAAAAGTGACCGTCATTATCCAGCCTTACAGCTGCTGATGGAACCAGGGTAAAAGACGCATTACTTGTTTTTTCAAAAATTATCTCAAAACTTTCACCTTCGCTTACTTCTTCTGAATAAATCGATATGGAAATTATTTTTGCATTTTCTACAGGTCTTACTCTCCATACTTCTCCCCTTATTACATAATTTGTATTTCTTAGTTCTGCATGGTCCAAGGGAAAGACAAAATTATTATCCAGCGAAATATTGCAATCTATAATAAATTCATTACCTATACCTATACTTAGTAAAATTGAGTTTTCCTGATAAAATCTTCCCCTTTCCGCGTTAAGTCCTGTAATAGTGCCGCTTACAGGGCTTCTTACAAGAGCATGCTCGTAATAGTTATCCAAAAGTTCACTTGCAGCTTCAAGAGAAAGCATTAAGTTCATTAGATCGATTTCCTTTAATAAAAGAGAGTATTCAAGCTCGTCAGCTTCTGCCCTGTACCTGTAAAGAAGTGCATTAAGGTTATTCTCTGCATTTATTAGCTCATTTCGGCTTACTGAGCCTTGCTCGTATGCAAAATATGTGTTTTCATAGCTTTGCCTAAGTCTATTTATTTCAAGACTTATTAGACCGCCATGTGCACTTCTTTCCTGCCCATCTATTTCATTTTCTGCAAGTGAACTTATTATATTATTTAGCCTTGTTCGTGAACTTCTAATATCTGCTTCCAGCCTTTCTTTACTGTTACTTAGCTCAGTATATCGCCTTTGCGCAGAGGCAATGTCAAAATCCATTTCAAGGAGTATATCCCCTTCTTCTACTTTATCACCTTCTCTTACAAATACCTTACTTACCGTTCCCGGCAGCCTAGCCAAAATAAGCTCAGTCTCTCTGTAACGCGCAAAGCCCCTGCTTATTTCCATATTGGATAAATTTCCCCTAATAGGTCTTGTTCCCGTTACAAGGGGCATATTGTAAGTGTAAATAGTTCTTGAAAAAAATAAGAGCAATATTAATGCAATAAAAATAATTGCTCCAAAATTTTTTTTGTTAAGCTTCATCATTTAACTCCCGAAAGTTCTATTCCTTTTTCAAGATCATTTTGGCCCGATAATAAAAACCACAAGGGTAAAAACATATAAACCACAGAGGCTGCAAAAATTATGGCTGTCCTGCCGTCGGCAAGGCGTGAAAGGTAAACAGAAAGCGGCTCAAGACGGAAATCCTGTATAAAAATGACAGCCTGTTCCACCACATTCCAGTATTCAATAAAGGTAAGCATGCAAAGGGCAGCTATTATGGATTTTAACTGGGGAATAAGGATAAAAAAGAGGGTAGACCAATTTCCGCTGCCGTCAATTTTTGCAGCTTCAAAATAAGCAGGGGGTATGGCCTTCATGCCCTGGCGCATAAGAAAAACACCAAATGGAGAAAAAACCCCGGGCAGTATAATTGCAAGAGTGCTCCTTTCTATTCCAAAAATGGCTGCAATAATATAGTTAGGCACCAAAACTGCCTGCAAAGGCATAAGCATGACGATTATATATAATAAAAATAAATGTTCCTTATGCTTCCACTGCCATAGACTAAAACCAAAGGCAGTAAGAATTCCAATTGCCAATGCACCTAATGTAACAGGCAGTGTAATCCCTATGGAGTTTAGTATTAAAACCAAAAAAGAAGGCTGATCTATTAATACTCCTCTATATTGTTCATGGCTTACAGGGTTAGGTATTAATATCATTTTGATAAATTTTTCACTTATGCCTTCTATTAAATCAAAAGTAGATATCCTTGAAGTATAGTTAACAGCTATGGCCCTCTCACTCATAAAAGAACCGCTTATAGTAACAATTAAAGGAAAAAGAAAAATAATGCCAAGAGTAATCAAAAAAAGTTTTATAAGAAGGGGATTTTTTTTTGCCCTCAAGAGTCTCATAAAGTTACCTTCCTTTCCATCCTGAGTAAAAATTGTGTAAAAAGTGTGATAAATATCACAAGAACAAGGGTGCTCGAAGTAAGACGGGGATAATTTAAGGAAGCAAACATATTATTCATAAAATGCTGAAGAGTGTAGATATTTTCATCCGGGTGGCTTCCTGTTATAAGAAAGATCTCCCTAAATATCTTAAAAGAGTTAATTATTGACATTATTATGCATATAACAGTAGTAGGAAGCAGGCAGGGCAGGGTGACATGCCTAAAACTCTGCCAGGATGATGCATTATCCATCCATGCAGCTTCGTAATAATCACGGGGAATATTACCAAGCCCTGCAAGGAAAAGTATCATATTATAACCTATATTTTTCCAGAGAAAAATTAATATCATAACAGGTAAAGAGAGGGAGGAGTTAAGCCAGTTAAATCTCTCTATGCCAAAGTTGTACAGTAAGGCGTTTAATGTACCATCGTATGAAAATAGAGTTCTCCAGAAAAAAACCATGGAACCTGAAGGGATAACAAGGGGTATCAAAAAAATAAGCGAAAACCATTCCCTTCCTTTTAGTATTCTGTTAATTAGCATGGCTATACCCAGGGAGAGCATCAAATTTAATGGAGTTGAAATTGCTATAAAACGCAGAGTGTTATATAAACCTAAAAGGTAAGCCCTGTTCTGAAAAAGCGAAATAAAATTTGCAAATCCTACAAAGCTGCCCCCTATAGGTCTATCCATGAAGGCATAAAACATGGAGAAGAAAAAAGGTAAAATAAAAAAAACAAAAAAGCCAAGTAAGCCGGGCAGTATAAAAAATAACCCGGCTCCAAAAAAACTGCCTGTCCTTAGTTTCATTCGCTTAAAAATAAATTCGCTCTGTTCTGTAAAATACGGGCTACTTCTTCTGCGCTCCTTGCTGCATTAATGAACTGCTGCACTTCCTCCCTTATCATGTCGTTTAAACTTATGTCCTGTATGACAAAGCCATTAATGCTGTCCGAAAGCATCTCTACAGCAGCGCGGTAATTTTCCAGCGCCTGCCGCTGCTGGGCATTTAAGCTGCTTGCCCCTGTAAAAGAAAGCATGCTCATCATATCAAGCTCTGTCTTTTCATATCTTGCCTCGTTATGCAAAGGAAGTCCCAGCCCTATATTAAACATACTTGCTGAAAGCTGCATTTCTCTGCTTAATAAAAAACTAAGAAATGCCCATGCAGCGGCTATATTGTCTCCTCTTGAGTTAATTGCAAAAGCCTGGTTAAAACTAAAGGGAACTATCCCATTGGACAGAGCTTCAATTCCTGCAATTTGATCATCACTTTCTATGGAAGGAGCACTTCCCGTTGTTGCAAGTCTTGCAATGGGTCCCATACCCCTTGTAAACTGAAAAAGTAAGTTCACATGTCCATTGAGCTTATAAAAATTCCTGTCAGTGGCAGTAATAATACCCTGCTGCATTATTGCTTCGGCATTCTGCTGTCCTGTTACAGCTCTGTTTATTATTCCCATTTCTCCATAGCTCCTAACTCTGTTAAGGAGAGATGCAAAATTACCATCTGAGAAATTTGCCCTGCTGTTTTCCAAATCGACAAAGGAATCAAAATGGGAGCGTAATAAAAAACTCCACATACTCTGTCCTCTGCCCAAGTCTGTTAAGTTAAAGAGTTTGTTTGTTCCATCAAATAAAGGTATTGCTATATCCAGGAGTTCATCCATGCTATACTGTCTGTCGCTGCCAAAGTTAGAGGCAATATCTTCGCTGAATAATGTTGTATCGTAGGCAAAATAATTAAAGCTGTAATCCAAAGGTAAAAACCATATCCCATCTTTGTAGTAAAGGGAATCAATAATATTTTCCCTATAATCTCCCCTGTTAAACGAAGGATCCACCTCCATAAGATGTTCCAAATTAAGAAAAACATTGTTTTCTGTAAATTTGTGTAAAGGCAGTATATCCATGGCATAAATATCTGCACCTCTCCCGCTCATTATGTTTGTGTTTACCCTGCTTAAATAATCACTTCTGGAAGCGGGATCATTTTCTGCCTGTATAGCCATCAACTGCATATTGCCCTGATCTGCCCTTCTTACTTCAGGCATGGCGGAGAAGGTCTCTATGTTCACCCTAAGAGCGGGATGCAGTGCTTCAAAGGTCCTGGCAGCTTCTTCCAAAAAGGCTCTGTAAAGCATGGAATCGTAAGCCGAAATGGTAATTTCTCCGCTAAGGGGAGCAGAAAAAAAGTCCGCGCTTAATTCCTGTTCTGTTATACTGCCATTATCAGAGCAGGAAAAAAGAAAAATAAAAGTAATAAAAATAGTTAATATGATTTTCATGATAACTATTAACAATGCTATTCTGTAGTTTAGCTGAATTTTTCCTGTAGAATTTGTAAATCCATGGAGAATTGCACTCCAATAGGGGTATTTTCAAGCGCATAACGAAGCTTCATGCGATCCAGGGCTTTTTTTACTATGGTAAGGCCAAATCCGTTGGTATCGTAGGCTCCCTTTATTTTCGCACCCGTATTGGTAATTTTTAGGCGCAGCATCTTATTCGATTTTATTTCCAGGTTTTCTGACTCAATTAATATGGCTTCACCACTTTCTGTGTTTTGTATGGCATTAGCAAAGACATTTGAAAAGCATAGTTCCAATAAATTGACGTTTGCTAGGACTTTCACCTGTGGAAATTCTCCCTGTATATCAATTGCTTCCTTATCTGCCAAAGCTCTGTACTGTAATAAAACTTTATTACCTATTATTGAAAGGTCTACAGGAAATAAATTTAATTCCATGCCTTCGTCGGAGAGTTTTACAATTTCAAGTATCCTTAAAACTATCTCAGCCTGGGAATCCAGGGTATTAAGACATTCCCTTAAGTACCTGTTGTGATCCTTGTAATCTCCAACACCCGCTATCATAGCCTCAACCAGAGCCCTGGCTGATGCAATGGGAGTTTTAAGCTCATGGGATGCTGCAGAAAAAAAGAGCCTTTGGTTCTCTTCCATTATTCTTTCTCTCTGCAGTTCATCTTCCAGAGGTTTGGTTATTTTTTTTGCAAATAACACTGCGCCAAATATTGCGATAATAAGCATCAAGAAAACTGCCAAAAATAAACGCCTAACAAGGTCATTGTAATCTATATTTAAAGCTGTAGAAATATTTCCTGTAAGAATGTATGTGCTTCTCTCTCCATCCTGGTTTCTTGACATTCCCATAAATCTAATGCGCGTCTCAGGTAAAAAAGTATTTTCACCAAGATTATTTCTGTCAGGCGTAGAGAATAGTACATTGCCGTCTCCTTCATGTATAACAAAACTAAAGGATTGATTTTCCCTTGCAAAAGTCCATGCGAGTTCCGTTATTTCGTCTATACTTCTGTCTCTCCCTTCAAATGCAGACAGTATGGGCTGGAATGAATGATTTATCTGGCGCTGTTGTTCTGCGTGGTAAAACAGTAAAAACTCGCGCGAAAAAAGCAGTATTGCCGCTGTACTCATAAGAAGTAAAAGAAGTATGGTTAAGGCAAAAATTTTTATAAAACTTATCTTTGACTTTTTTTCTTTATTTTTCATTTTTCCCTTCCAGAGTATATCCAACTCCCCTTACAGTTTTAATAATATTTACAGGCAGCTTAGATCGCAAATTTTTTATATGGGTATGAAGTATATTTTCGCCGGAGTAATAATCATAACCCCATACCTTTGCCAAAAGACTCTCGTGGGATACCACCCTTCCTTCGTTATTCACAAGAATGCAGAGTATTTCAAATTCCCTAAGTGTAAGGGGGAGCTCCTTTTCTTTCCAAAAGACCTTGTAAGTTTCCCTGTTCAAACAAAGCTCCAAATAGCGCAGCTCTTTTTGCACCGCCCCGCTGCGTCTAAGCAAAGCTTCCACCCTCTTTAAAAGCACCTGCATGGAAAAAGGTTTTGCAACATAGTCATCCGCAAGATAGTCAAAAGCTTTTAACTGCGGGCTGTCTCCCGGAAGAGCTGTAATTATCATAACCGGAATATCACTTATTTTTCTTAGCTCTTTAAGAATTTCATGGCCATCGAGTCCTGGTAGCATGATGTCCAGTATTGCAAGATCAAACTTTTTACTGTAGAGCTCCTCCATTGCCTGGTCTCCCCTGCTACAGAGCTTCACATGGTAAGCCTCATCAATTAAAAAAGCTTTAATTGAGTTACCTATATGAGGATCATCTTCTGCAACCAAAATATTTATATCCATAAGATATAGTATATGGTGTATCTGTTTTTTGTCTGAAGTTTCATAAAAATAGTTACTTTTATTAATGTAATCTGTTACTATAGTATAGCGGTAAAAAAAGGAGAAATAATGGATAAAGGAATTTTCCCCTTTAAAGTGGGGGATTTTGAAGTTTTCGTACTTGTAGAGGCAGAGCGGGAAGGAAGCGCAAGTATAATGCCCTCGGCAACAGATGAAATTTTAAAGAAATATATACCTGCCCAGGGCTTCATGCATGGCTGCAATGCATTCCTTGTAAAAACACAGGGGAGTAATATTTTAATAGACTGCGGCACAGGCATGGACGATGTCATCATCAACAAGATGATTTCCCTTGGAGTAGAAGCAAAAGATCTGGATACAGTGCTTATAACTCATCTGCATGGAGATCACATAGGATGCCTTTTACAAGGGGATATTCCTAACTTCCCTAATGCAAGCATTTACTTTGATGCAAAGGAAAAAGAATTTTTTACCAAAACTTCGATTAACGAAGGCGCAGTAAAAACCCTGGATAGTTACGCTTCCAGAGTCAAGACTTTTTCTGCAAGTTCCCTTACAGCTTCCATAAAAGAAATAGTTCCGGGAATTTCCGCCATTGCCAATTACGGCCATACGCCGGGACATACAGTGTATCTAATTGAAAGTAAGGAAGAGAAACTCCTTGTTGCAGGAGATTTTCTCCATATAGCATTGATTCAGTTTCCCCATCCTGAACTCTCCGCTACCTACGACAATGACAAGGACGAAGCTGCCGCATCCCGGAGGGAAATTCTGGACTATGCTGCAAAGAATAAAATTCCATTGGGCGCAATGCATCTTTCCTACCCCGGCATAGTAAATGTTATAGCCGCCGGCAGCGGCTACAGTTTTGAAGACTTGAACCCTTAGGTATAAATGTTTATTATTAATGTTAAAGAATTTTTATGCTTGAGCATGAAATTTCTTAAAAGATCCCGGGTTTAATCTCGGATTTATTTTATCTTAAATTTGGATGTATATTATGAAAGGTTTTTTAGTAGCGGTACTTCTTGTTATGTGTATGGTTTTCTTCCCTGCCTGTGAGGATAACAGCAATCCCACAGATTATGTACTAGATAGGGATACAAGTTATGCTCTTGGTATGTTCATGGCAGATTTTATTACCAACCAGTTTGGTTTTCCCTATATGCGCTTCGATTACGATGCCTTTAGAGATGGGTTCAAGGCTTATAATGAAGAAACAGAAACCCGCCTCTCCTATCAGGATATGATGGATAAACTTAACTCTCTTATCATGATGATAGAAGCCCAGGAGTACGAAGAGTTCTTCCTGGAAGGAGAAGCCAACCTTGTAGCCGGTCTTGATTACCAGGCGCAGAACAGGACAAGACCAGGCGTTAATGTAACAGCATCCGGTCTTCAGTGGGAAGTTATAGTCGAAGGAACAGGAAACAGACCTGGATACTTTGATGATGTACTAGTCCATTACGAGGGAACCTTTATAGACGGTGGTCTTTTTGATAGTTCCTACATAAGAGGCGAACCCCTGCCTTTAAATCTTTCCATGGTCATCCCTGGATGGAGCGAGGGCGTACAGTTAATGCCCGTGGGCAGCACATACCGCTTTGTCATCCCCTCTCACCTGGCCTATGACCAGGGCTTCCCCGGAGAATTCCCTGCCAATGCAACTTTGATTTTCATGGTTGAACTCTTGGAAATTCTTCCTCCCCAAAACTAGGGAATACTAAAGCATAATGAAAAAATTACTGTTTTTTATACTGGGCTTTTTCCTGCTTCTTTCACCTCTTGCCTTAAGCCATGCTCAAAGTGCTGAAGAGCCCGAGTATATTTTAAACATAGAAACCTCTTATTCCTTTGGTATGTTCCTTGCCCGCTTCATGCTGGAACAGTTTGACATGCCCTATATGCTTTACAATTACGAATCTTTCAGGCAGGGCTTTGAAGACTTTAACGAAGGAAGGGAAACCCGCATAAGTTTTGAGCGCGCAATGGAAAACATAGATGCCGTGGTCGAGCTAATAAACGAGAGTGAAAGAATTGCCATGCAGGCGGAAGGGGAACTTAACAGGGAAAGAGGGGCTGTCTTTCTTGCGCAAAACGGACTAAGGCCCAATGTAATTACCACGGCAAGCGGCCTGCAGATAGAACTTATACGCGAAGGCTCAGGGGATTACCCAAATATAGACGATGTGGTAACCGTTCATTACCATGGCACTCTCATAGACGGCAGGGTATTCGACTCAAGCTACCAGTATGGGGAGCCTATCACTTTCCCCCTGGACAGGGTCATAGCCGGCTGGACAGAGGGCATGCGTATGCTAAGGGAAGGTTCAAAAGCAATACTCTATGTGCCCTCAGACCTGGCATATGGCGAAATGAGCATGGGCATAATAAGCCCAAACTCCGTCCTTGTTTTCGAAATTGATTTTCTGGAAATTGTGCGCTAAGAGCCGTAATGCTCCTTAATTATAGACATTAGCGGGTTCTCGTTTATCTTAACAGTTTCCTTTTCACGCAGCGCGTTCTCTATGGAGTCAGATGCGTGGGCTGTGTTAATCATAACATTACTGCCAAATTCCCTACGTATGGTTCCCCTTGGTGCTTCGAGCGGGTCAGTGGGACCCAGCACATCGCGTATTTTTTGTATGGCATTTATTCCTTCGTAAAGGATGATCATGCACTTTACTTCACCGGGCTCATCTTCAAGACCCTTGGGGCAGTTCCCCGGTCTTCTCCCGCTCATGTACTCCACTATATCGTTAAACTGCTCTGTGGCATATTTAATGCCAAAGCTGTCTATTAAAGCTTTCTCCGTATTTACATCCAGCGATACTTTAAACTCTTTTTCCAGAATTTCCCTTGCCTTTTGCCCAAAAACAGGGGCAAGTTTTTCCTTTAGTTTTACATCCACAGAGCTGTAAAAATCCAGAGCCTGGTTTAAAGAGAAGCGGAAGATCTTTGTAGCAACAATTCTAAGCCCTGTTCTTGAAAACATATCCATAACAGAGCCGGGACGCCCGGAGCTATTCTCCCAGTTATCCGGCTTTATAATTACAAGGGATTCCTCTATTACAGAAGGGTCTGGATACTCTATATTTCTTACTATGTTTTCCTTGCCTTCAAGAAATTTGGCAAAGAGCTGCAGATCTTCATCGGCTTCGTGCTGACGGCGCGGGGTAAGTACAGCCGGCTCAAAATAGTAGATCTCCTCAGGATTGTCCTTGGAAAAAATCATATCAGCATAAGTGTCTCTAATTGTTTCTCCCAAAAGTGCATCAACCTGAACGTTTTGGGGATAGATATGTCCGCAGGCATTAAGGAGCTGTTCGCAGGGGTTTTCCCCCCTAAAAAGCAATAGCATGGTTCTGTGAGGTCTTCCATTTCCCGGGGCGACCACATTTTCTATATAATCCGCCAGGAGCATTAACTGGTTGGATGGTGCCCTTATCCTTAAACTCTGTGCATAAGTCCTGCATGTTTCGTTATCCGGTGCAAAAATCTGGGCGCCGACCAGTTCAAGGTTAGTCCTGGATAAAAGACGAGACATAACCCCGCCTGTTCTGCTTTTTGCAATTGTGTGTGGTGTAAAAATTACATAAGATAAATCTTGTTTCATAAAATTCTTTTCCTTCTTTTCCTTTTTTTTCCCGCCGTTTATAGAAAAAATATAAATTATAAAGGACTTTTCATCTAGTACCCCATTACGGTACAATTAAAACATGCTAAGCAACATGCGGAACATAGGTATTATGGCTCATATTGATGCCGGTAAGACCACGACATCCGAAAGAATACTCTACTACACGGGCAAAAGCCACCGCATAGGGGAAGTAGACGACGGCGAAGCCATAATGGACTGGATGCAGCAGGAGCAGGAGAGGGGAATAACCATACAGAGCGCTGCAACTACCACCTACTGGCAAAGAAATGGAATTAAATACCAGATTAACCTTATCGATACGCCCGGCCATGTTGATTTTACTGCCGAGGTAGAAAGATCCCTTCGCGTGCTGGACGGTGCAATCACCCTATTTGATGCAGTACGCGGGGTAGAGCCCCAGACCGAAACTGTTTGGCGCCAGGCGGAGCGCTATAGGGTTCCCTGCCTTGGTTACATAAACAAAATGGACAGGTTAGGCGCAGATTTTTTTAATGCGTTAAGCGATATAGAAAAAAAGTTAGGCGTAATTACCCTTGCACTGCAGATCCCCATAGGACAGGAAAGTTCATTTTCCGGCGTTATAGACCTTATAGAAATGAAAGAGATTACTTTTGATTCAGAAAGCGACGGAAGCATTTTGCATTATTCTGATATTAACGAAGACAGGGCAATTCTTGCATTGGAGTGGAGAGAAAAATTAATAGATACCCTTTCCGGTTTTTCTGACATCATTACAGATAAATACCTTAAGGGAGAAGAAATAGAAGCAGAACTTATACGAAAGGAAATACGCAAAGCCGTACTTAAAAGGGAAGTGCTCCCCATTTATACGGGAGCCTCCAGAAGGAATATAGGAGTTCAGCCCTTAATAGACGGGGTAATAGATTTTCTGCCTGCCCCCGACGAAGTAGAAAATACTACAGGTTTCCATTTAAAAAAAGAAGAAGAAATTGATATACCCTGTAATCCCCAGGCACAGCCTCTTGGCCTTGTTTTTAAAATTCAAAATGATAGGGAAGCCGGCAGCCTCTGTTATGTGCGTATGTATTCGGGCACTCTAAAAAACGGCATGGTAGTTTTTAATATAGGAAAGAAAAAAAGGGAAAGGGCAAACAGAATTTTAAGAATGCATTCAAATAAATCTGATCCCCTGGATTCCCTCTCGGCAGGGGATATAGGTGTTATAATAGGAATGAAGGAAGCACAGACAGGGGACAGCATAGGCAGCGAAGGCTGGCCTGTAACTCTTGAAAAAATGCAATTCCCCGAACCTGTGATCTCTGTCTCCATGGAACCTTTAAACCTGTCTGAACAGGAAAGGCTAAAGGATATACTCTCCCTCCTTTCCAAAGAAGACCCCACTTTTATAGCACGCGAAAATGACGAAACAGGACAGTTAATAATTTCGGGTATGGGAGAGCTGCACCTGGAAGTTCTTGTTACGCGCATTTTAAAAGAGTATAAAGTCAGCGCCAAGGTTGGTAACCCACAGGTAACTTACAGAGAGTCCATCAGCAGCGCAGTGGAAAGGAGCGAATCCTACTCGCGTGTAATAGCCAGCAAGGAAAACACAGCTTCCTTGACATTCCGCTTGGAGCCCCTGGAAAGGGGAAGCGGCAACAGGTATAGCTGGGAAGTAAATGACAAGAATATTCCTACCGGGATTAAGGAAGCAGTGGAGAGGGGAGTAATGGCCGCCTTCCAATCAGGCATAGTCCTTGGTTATCCCTGCATAGATATAGGTGTAAAAATTATAGCAACCCAATACTCTGAACTTACTTCTACAGAGTTTGCCTACGAAGCCTGCGCTTCCATGGGCTTTGACGAAGCCTGCAGAACAGCCTCGCCAATTTTACTTGAACCCATCATGGCAGTAGACCTTGTTTCTCCCAAAGAATTTGTAGGGGATGTGATTAGCCTTGTAACCCAGAGGGGAGGGCAGGTTTTGAACATGGAATCCAAAACAGGTGGGGACGAAGTAAAAGCCCTCTCTCCCATGGCAAAGATGTTTGGCTTTATGACCTCCCTTAGGAGCGTTAGTCAGGGCAGGGCAACTTTCTCCATGAAGTTCTCGCATTTTGAAAAGCTTAGCGGAAAATGATACAATAGGAGAATGATAATGAATAAAAAATTTTTTTGGACTTTGCTGGCATTGCTTTTAATCTTATTTTCCTCTTGTACAAGCAACAGAAGCAGGGGGCCGGTCCCTCTTAGGGTAAGCCCCAACGATGCTGAAATTTTTTACCAAAGCGGAATGCAGCATTTTGAAGCCGGCGATTATGCCAGAGCTATCTACGATTTTGAGACTGCCCTTATTTTCTATCCCAATCACGAGGCTTCCATAGAGAGCCTTGAAATTGCACGCAGCTTATATGTAGAGAGCGAAAGGGAACCGGAGAGCGAGGAAGAATTTTACCTGCGCGGCGAAAGACATTTTCTTGCAGAAGATTATGAAAATGCCATATTGTATTATACCCAGGCTCTTGCAGAAAACCCCGACCATCTTGATGCCCTTATAAGAAGAGCTTCCGCACTTTTCCACATTTCAAATTTTGAAAGTGCTTTACAAGACTTAAACTATGCTCTCCTCCTGGACCCCGCCAATGCAGAGGCATTTTACAACAGGGGTATTACCTATTTTGTTATGGATGATTATCAAAACGCACTTGTAGACCTTAACCGTGCCATTGAATTAAATCCCTTTAATGCAGAAGCATATCACTCAAGGGCAATGTTGTATTTTACAACAGGAGATTATGAACGCAGCGTAGAAGATTTTGAAGCATATATAAATTTTAATCCCCATGATACTGATGCGCTTATGTTGCTGGATCTTGTCAGGTCTCTAATATAGCCCTTACTTCCTTTATAAAGTCCCAGGAATTTAGTACTGCTTCCGCTTTTGGAGAGGATAAAAGTGCAAGGTCGCCCGTCATCTTCCCGCTATCTATAGTATTAAGTGTTGCGTCTTCCAGTTTTTTGGCAAAGGAAAGCAATTCAGGGTTAGCATCCAATTCCCCCCGTTTTGCAAGAGCGCCTGTCCAGGCAAAGATAAGGGCAGTGGGGTTGGTGCTTGTTTTCTCTCCCTTTTTATAACGGTAGTAGTGCTGCTGCACAGTCCCATGAGCCGCCTCATATTCATATACTCCTGATGGGGATACCAAAACACTGGTCATCATGGCAAGGGAACCTGATGCACTGGCTATCATGTCGCTCATTACATCCCCGTCATAATTTTTACATGCCCATAAAAAGCCGCCTTCACCTTTTACTGCCCTTGCAACGGCATCATCTATAAGGGTGTAATAGTAGGAGAGTCCTGCTTCAGCTAGCCGGGATTTAAACTCTTCTTCGTAGACCTTGTTAAAAAGTTCCAAAAAGCGTCCGTCATATATTTTTGATATGGTATCTTTAGTAGCAAACCAGATGGGGAGCTTTTCGCTTAGAGCATAGATAAAGCAGGCTCTTGCAAAGCTTATTATGGAGCTATCCAGGTTATGCATGGCCTGGATCACACCCCCCTCCTTCATGTCCATAACAGGGAGCCTGCTTTCCTTTCCGCTTGCGGAAGTAAAAACAAGTTCCGCCTTTCCGGGCTCTGTAACAAGCATTTCTGCTGCCTTGTAAACATCCCCGTAGGCATGGCGCCCTATAACAATGGGCTTCTTCCAGGAACTTACGCTAGGCTTTATTCTTGAAACTGTAATTGGCTTACGGAATACTGTACCGTCCAGCATGGCTCTTATTGTTGCATTGGGACTGGGGTAAAGAGTTTTAAAATTAAATTCATCCAGCCTTGCCTTCGTAGCGGTAATTGTCGCGCATTTTACCCCTATGCCCAGGCTGGAAATGGCCCTGGCAGCTTCCTCTGTAATCTTGTCCCCTGTAGCATCTCTATTTTCAAAGGAAAGATCAAAGTACTCTGTTTTAAGATCCACAAAAGGAAGGATAAGCTCTTCTTTTACAAGTGCCCAGAGTACCCTGGTCATCTCGTCTCCGTC
>Ga0099364_10002271_pt1 | contig 30740 bp, 20 predicted proteins | sample TergutTh196P3_FD_73070 | JGI IMG/M metagenome (GOLD analysis project Ga0099364, IMG submission 73070) | Microcerotermes parvus P3 segment gut microbial communities from Pointe-Noire, Republic of the Congo - Th196 P3 | ecosystem: Host-associated > Arthropoda: Insects > Digestive system > Gut ...
GTGAAATAGACTCCGCCTGACACGGATTTTGTTTTGCCTATCTTGACAATTTTGCCACAAAAACATGTGGGGTACAACGAGGCGTTAACCCCCCGTTGGTTGCGAAGTGTGTTGGTTTTCCATCGGGGGGTAATGCCCCCCGCTTGCGCTGCACCCACTTTATTTTTACACTCCCCCTGTCGGACGCCTTGTTTTTTCCGCCGCTTTTGCTAGAATCGTCCGCAGATTGCCTTTTTCCCGCAAACGGCTTCCCAATGCAACGCCCTATTAGCACTTCGATACTTTTGTTCCTCGCTTTTTCGGTTTTTGCCCACGCACAAGACGGTGACGCTCTGTTCGACAAGGCAACAGCACGGATTGAACAACACCGAAAGGAAAACGTCCGAATCAAAGTAGTCAATGCCGACGGTCAACCCGTCAACGGTGCGGTTGTTAACGTCGAACAGACTTCCCACGAGTTTCTCTTCGGTTCTAACATATTCATGTGGGGCAGACATCGAACAGAAAGGGAAAACAATCTCTACTACGACCGTTATGCCGCTCTGCTCAACTATGCAACGCTCGGATTCTACTGGAACTCCTACGAAGGAGAGCGGGGCAAACCGATGCACGAATACGCCAAACAAGTTGCCGAATGGTGCAAAACAAAGAGAATTGCAACCAAAGGACATCCGCTCGCATGGAACCATGCCGATGCCCCTTGGTTCAAAGATGTCGATGCGGATGAACTCTTCCGTCTGCAACTCGCACGAATTACCGACTGCATCCAAACGATGAGCGGACTCATCGACCGATGGGACGTTGTGAATGAGGCGACTCATTTTGACCGGGAAGGGCAATCGCCGTTTCATACTGCCATGTGGAAAAAAATCGGCAATGTCGAATTCGTTAAAGCCTGTTTTGCCGAAGCGAGGAAGGCAAAATCCGATGCGCTGCTCCTTATTAACGATTATCGCAACGATGAAGAGTACGCCAAACTCATCGAACAACTCGTTAATGCCGACGGCAAGAAAATTTACGATGTGATCGGCATTCAATCGCACATGCACGGAGGAACTTGGAACAATACACAAATTTGGGAAGTCTGCGAACGCTTTGCGAAGTTCGGCGTTCCGTTACACTTTACGGAGTTGACCATTTTATCAGGACAAAACGGCTGGGAACTTGCAAAAGACGGCTTTGTTTGGGCATCGTCACCGGAAGGTGAGGAAAAGCAAAAGAATGACGTGCTTCGAGTCTATACGATGTTATTTTCACATCCGGCGGTAGAGGCAATAACATGGTGGGATTTTAGCGATCGAGGCGCCTGGCAAAGCGCACCGGCGGGGTTATTACGCTCTGATTTGTCGCCGAAGCCGGCTTACGATGCCCTCTTGGAACAGATTAACACTCATTGGACGACGAAAGTTCAACTCACGACGGACGAGAACGGTATTGCAACGACTCGTGCTTTTCGCGGCGGGTACACAGTCAGCGTCGGCGAGACTACCGTACAGCATACCGTCAAAAAGGGAGAAGAGGCAGAACTCGTGATTACACCGAAGTGACACAAACAGCATCCCTCTTACACCGTTAACCAAGCAACCGTCAGACTCGTTACGTTCAAGCCCGCATGCAGTAAAATGCAATACGAAAGATTACGAGTTTTACTGTAAAGGTATCCTAGTGCTAACGAAAAGAAAAATATCGGTACCGGATCAGTGTTAATGTCCGGAAAAGAGACTTCAAGAGCAGCGGAAATTCCGATGACGAACAAAAGAGCCAATATGCACCAACCGGTATTGGCGAAAAAATGCGGTCTGAAAAACGGTTCCGACCCGAAAAGACACTCGCTTAACTTCATATTTCTCATCGCCATCAGATAATAGATTCCCAGTGCAAAAATCAAGAGGCTGCTGATGGTCATTGTAATAAACAAGACGTAAAGCACATATATGTGCATCGCACCGGTGATTCCGCCGTGCAGGAGAGCAAACAAGAGGGAAACGGCAACGACGGCAACACCGCTTGCGCCCGGTAGATTTAGTTGCAAGAGTTTCGATTCAAGCCAACCTTGAAGAAACAATCGAAAGAGCAGCTCTTCAATAAGCGGTGCAGCAATGACGATGGTTATAAAGAGGAGCATAAAGACGAACGGCGATTTTTTGCTCTGTTCGACCATCTGGTAGACTCCGTGTCCGTGGTGTTTTTCCTCTTTTTGCTGCACATGTATTTCACCCGATTCCTGCACTTGTATTTGTATTTGCGGTGAAGGAGTGTTATGTCCCGTTGCGGCACCAGTGATACCAGCTGCAACTCCGCACACCATTTGGGCGGCAAACCAAAGGGCGAGGAATAATAGGACGTCGAGTCCCGTCCAAGGAATGGCGTGTTTACTAGATTCGTTTGACATATAGGTGGGGTTGTCGATACGCCGTCATTGCGCTGCTCTCCATTCCGGCAGTACAATGCTTGCCGTGTACTTGAAAACAAGTACCTTGAAAAACGCTATTACGGAAAAGTCTTACTGAATTGTTTTTTTCATAGCGTTTTTCACGACACATAACGATTCTTTTTGTAAAACGCAATCAGTCCATTCGTTGAGGAGTCGTGAGTCGTTATTGCCTCACTCTTTTGCAGTTGCGGTAACAGCACGCCCGCCAACTGCTTGCCAAGTTCCACGCCCATCTGGTCATACGAATTGATGTTCCACACAATTCCTTGCACAAATATCTTGTGTTCATAAAACGCAATAAGCGTCCCCAACGTCCTCGGCATCAACCGCTCATAGAGGAAAGAATTCGTCGGACGGTCGCCCGGAAACACCTTCGACGGAGCAAGACGATGCACATCTTCCTCCGGCAAGCCGGTCTGACGCAGTTCCGACTCCGCTTCTGCCAATGTCTTCCCCTTCATCAATGCTTCCGTCTGCGCTAAAAAGTTGGAGAGCAGTTTTTCATGATGATCTCCCAAAGGATTGTGCGAATTGACCGACGCCAAAAAGTCGCAGGGAATCAAATGCGTTCCTTGATGTATCAACTGATAAAAGGCGTGCTGTCCATTGGTTCCCGGCTCGCCCCAGATAATCAGTCCCGTCGCATAATCGACCGGCTGATTGTTTCGGTCAACTCGCTTGCCGTTGCTCTCCATATCCCCTTGTTGAAGATAAGCGGCAAAGCGGTGCAGATATTGATCATACGGGAGAATCGCATAACTTTGAGCATTCCAGAAATTGTTGTACCAAACTCCGAGCAAGCCCATCAGGAGCGGAATGTTCTTTTCCGGCGGAGCATTACGGAAATGTTCGTCCGCCTCGAATGCGCCGGTCAGCAATTCTTGGAAATTGTCATATCCGATTGCTAGTACTATCGGCAAACCGACCGCCGACCAGAGCGAATAGCGACCGCCGACCCAGTCCCAAAACTCGAACATGTTTTCAGGATCGATGCCGAATGCTTCGACCTTTGCCCGATTAGTAGAAAGGGCAACGAAATGTTTCGCCACGTCCGATTGTTTAGCAGATTGTAAAAACCATGCCTTTGCCGATTCCGCATTAGTCATCGTTTCCTGTGTAGTGAACGTCTTGGAAGCGATGAGAAACATCGTAGTTTCGGAATCGAGTTTTTTGAGTGTTTCGGCAATGTGCGTGCCGTCCACGTTGGAAACGAAGTGGACATTAAGCCGAGTTTTGTAAGGTTTTAGTGCTTCCGTTACCATAACGGCGCCCAGGTCGGAGCCGCCGATGCCGACGTTGACGATGTCGGTTATTGCTTTGCCGGTGTAGCCTTTCCAATCTCCGCCGATGACACGCTGGGAAAATGTGTTCATTTTTTCCAAGACGGCGCGAACGCCGGGCATGACATCTTGACCGTCTACGATGACGGAGCGATTTGATTGGTTTCGCAGCGCGGTGTGCAATACTGCTCTGTCTTCGGTGATGTTGATTTTCTCACCGGCAAACATTTTTTCCCGCCAGTTGAAAACGTTGGTTGCCTTCGCCAGTTCGAGGAGCAGAGTAATTGTTTCGTCCGTGATGAGGTTTTTGGCATAGTCGAACAGGATGCCATTGAAGAGGATAGAGAATTTGTTGAACCGCTGAGGATCGTCGGCGAAGAGTTGCCGTAGGGTAACGGTTTCAAACGATTGACGATGATTCTTCAAATTTTTCCAAGCGGAAGATTGAGTGAGTGGCGACATTATTTTTAAGGAATGAAAACGGCTGAACATTATTCTACCATAAAAGAAGCAAACCTGAATAGTGTTGGTGCGGCGGGGAAGCAAACGCTATACACCGAAAGCCGACTCCGTGTAAAGGCAAATGTGGAGAGATTTTTCGAGAGCGCAACAACCAAGTAGCTGCCCTTTGTTGCAACGTGTTGCTATTTAGCAGGTTACATTACTTCTCCGTGTAATTGTTATGTTTCTCACAAAGGCACGAAGAACACCAAGAAAAGTCCGGTGTTTTCAACTCCTTTGTGTACTTCGTGCCTTTGTGCGAAAAAAAACAGCAACTTTCGTGATGCAGACACGATTTTTCACACGTTTGGAGAAAGTGCAGTACGCAAGGAGCGCAAAGAAAAATGACTTCGACTCCTGTTTGAGGTATATCACTTTCCGGCTGTAGTTTAATCGGCGACGTAAGGCAGAAGTGCCATAAAGCGGGCACGTTTAATAGCAACGGACACGGCATGCTGACTGATTGCAGAACAACCGGTTTTTCGGCGGTTCATGATTTTTCCTTGTCGGCTCGTCAATTTTTTGAGGAGTTCGACATCTTTGTAATCGACGAACATCGGTCTGGGACGCTGTCCGCCGACCATCAGCGGGTCTTTTCTTTGTATTTGAACTCGCGCTTTCGCCCGCTTTCGCTGCTTAAACTTGGATTTTTTAGATGGAGGCATTTTAATTAGTAAGACTAATCCGTCTGATTAAAATGATATTCTACTTTGTTTCGGCAGTAATTCAAGCCCCCCGGTACGAGTGACGAGTGTACTTTTCGGAAAAAATTCGGGACGGCAAAACAATTATTGAAATTATGTGGTACAATTGACGGACGGATCTGACACGATGAAACCGCCGGAACACCTAAAACCGCGAGAGGGACGATTCAACCTTACACCGATGATTGACGTGGTGTTTCTGCTCATCATATTCTTCATTGTTTCGAACAATATGATTCAGCAAGACAACGCCATAGCGGTCGAACTGCCGGAGGCGAAAGCGGGCGCGCTTCCGCAAGAACAGCAAAAAAAGCGGCTCACGATAAGCATTCCGCAGCCGGACACTCTCTACGTCGGAACGCAGCCAGTGGACAAAGCAAGTCTCGCTCGAATCATTTCGGAGTGCCGAAAGGATTGGGGCGAGGAAACAGAAATCCGAATTCGTACCGGAAAAGATGTTTCATATGGAGAAATCAAACCAATCCTGAAAATGGCGGCAGAGACCGGCATTATTCACGTCTCCTTTGCAGTGCGCCCCAATAATTAGGCTTCCGCCGGAAAGTGATATACCCATTAGACAGTCCCTCCGTCATTGTGCTGCGCCCTTTGTTAACGTTGAACAAAAGCTGGAATGCTTTAATAATTTTTGGAACGTGCAATGACGGCAACGGATATGAAACTTTCCGGCAAAAGCCTTATACTGCGGCACGACAATAGTTTATCTTTTCCCCTTCGTGTGTCATTTGTGTCTTTGGGGTAAAAAAGATCGTCTAGATTCCGCCTGGCACCGGAATGACGGTAGTTTTATGCACAGCGTCTAACGGTCTGCGTAAGCAATTATTTTACCCGTTAACCGAGCGGCGAGGAACTCGGTAATGACATTACCGCCGCCCAGCGGTGCGGTTTCGACGATGTCGGCTCCTGCTACATTTTTAGTTTCACACACACGGCGCAGTATGTCCGTAACTTGAAACCAATCGAGTCCTCCCGGCTCCGGTGTGCCTGTTCCCGGTGCGTAAGCAGGATCGAATACGTCAATATCCACCGTGATATAAACCTGCTCAGTCAAAGATTTGAGGATCGTTTCAATGCAATGTTCCCAATCCTGTTTTAACATTTTGGATGTAATGACCGCCGCAATTTGTTGGGGACATTCCAGATACTCTTCTTCACTAAAACTACGTATACCGACTTGGACAAGGTGCGGTGTAACTTCCAGCACTCGGCGCATTGCCGAGGCGTGGGAAAACTTTCCGCCGGTGAACGTGTCCCGAAGGTCGGCGTGAGCATCGAATTGCAGAACACTGATCGTTCCGTAATACTCTGCGGCAGCTCTGACTATCGGCGGAGTGATGCTATGTTCTCCGCCGAGGAAAAGCGGAACTTTACCGGTCTCGAAATAGGCTTCCTGCTTGATTGTTTGATAAATATGTCCGAACATCTTTTCCGGCGAGTCGGCGGCATGGATCGGCGGAAAAGTTGCAATGCCATGCCGAGTGAAGTCGCGGAAAAGTTCTTCGTCAAAATGCTCCATTTGATCGGAAACGGCGAGAATAGCATCGGGACCTTGTGCTGTGCCGGAAAGAAAGCAGACGGTACCTTCGTAGGGGATCGGTACGATTCGATACCGTGCTGTCTGGGGATTGCATCGGTCGGGCGGAAGACGGAGAAAAGTTTGCGGCATATCGACATGTTGCAAGGGGAGACGCAATATAAGCCTGCACGCCCCGCAGGCGGGGCGGCTAACATCACGAGTTAGGTTCTAGCACTATTCCTCTTCGGCGAAAGCCTTAAATGCTTCGGCGATGTCTACGTCGCCTTTGTGAAATATAACACGATAGCGCAGCGTAAAAGATTCTCCTTTTGCCAAAGAGTGATCTCCCGCTTGTTTGTTATCGAGCCGGTCAAAATCGCTGATACCAAAAGGATTCGCCGCAAAAAGACCATAGTTCCGAACATGCCAATACGTCGGGAAACGGAAACTCGACGGATGATTCAAAATCGCAATGCCTACCTTTTCGCCGTCAATGGTACCGTGATAATTGACCCACGCCGAGCGTTTGCCCCATGCTTCTCGTTCACCGGACTTCCCTTCGGCATTGACAAACTGCCCACCCTTTTGTGTTTCGACGGCGATCACTTCAGGAACACGTATTCCGAAGGTTCCCTCTTTGGTATCGCCGAAAACGACCTTATCTTGTTCGGCTGTAATCGTGATGTCGAAGTCGATGCACCGCATGTTCTCCGCAACGGAAAATCGAAAAGTGCGGACATCGCGGCAGAGCAGTTGATTATTGTTGCCGATCCAATGGTTTTCGGTAACGAGTAAAGCGGTCTTCCCGTCGCTTTCTTCTTTGACGAAGCGTTGGTGAACGATTTTGCGTCTGATCGCCCAGAAGTCGGCACCGTTGACGATACCGTGCGAAAACCAGAGTGAACGGTGGTGCGGATGATCCGCTTTGACACCTTCATAGTTTCTTATCATCGGGAAATCGCGGGTCATATTTTTCCCATTGGGACCGACGATAGGATAGACGATAGGCATTCCATCTTGGTCGGCGATGTAACCGGCGAAAAGTTTATCGCCGACTCGTATTTCGTAGCCGGTGTCGGTCTGTTTCAGAGTGAGTTCTTCGGCGTAGAGTCCTGCCGTCAGAAGAACGGTTACGGTTAATAAAGCGATCCGGTACAACATAAGCGTTGCGAAAAGGATATAAAAGGACAAAGCTCGGACTCATTTTACCCTAAAAAGATTTTTTTGAAACAGAGTTGCAATCGTGAGACTGGGCGGGGGTGTGTAAAAAATTTGTGGGTATTTTCAGCATTGCGCAAGCGCGCGGGCAAGTGAGAAAGCGAGCGGGGGGGGTTAGCCCCCCGATGGATGTCCAACACGCTTCGTACCCCGACGGGGGGCTAACGCCCCCCGCTCGCTTGCGCCGCACCCACTTTATTTTTACACACCCAATCTGCATACTCGGTATAGCCAACAGGTTCTTTACTAGGTAGAATCTCGCCATGCGTTATCTTGTCCCTTTTCATCCGAAGCGGCATCCGCACTTTTTTACCGACATCCTCGTCATCGGCGGAGGACTCGCCGGACTACGCACCGCACTCGCCGTCGATCCAAAGTTCCAAGTCGTACTCCTTTGCAAAAGCGGACTCGAAAATTCCAACAGCGTTTACGCACAAGGAGGTATCGCCGCCGTCTGGGACAAAAAAGATTCGACGACAGCACACATCGAAGACACCATCACGGCTGGCGGCAACCTCTGTGAACGAAATGTCGTCGAACACGTCGTCCGCCGAGGTCCCGACGAGATACGAAAACTAATCGAATTCGGAACCCAATTCGACAAGCAATCCAACGGCGAAATTCATCTCGGTCGGGAAGGCGGACACCGCAGCGACCGGATTTTACACGCCCACGGCGACTCCACCGGTCGAGAACTGATCCGCTCTTTCATCGCGGAAGTCCAACGCCGACCGAATATCCGTGTTTGGGAAAATACCTTCGCCCTCGACCTTTTAACACACGAAAGCCGATGTTGCGGAGCCATCGTCTATTGGAAAAAGCATGATGAGAAGGAACTCATTTGGGCAAAGCAAACGGTGCTTGCGAGCGGCGGCATTGGACAAGTCTATCGGGAGACGACGAATCCTGAAGCCGCCACCGGCGATGGAATCGCGATGGCTTGCCGGGCGGGCGTTGCCGTTCAAGATATGGAATTTGTACAATTTCACCCGACGGTCTTATACATTGCCGGAAGCAGCCGCAGTTTGATTACCGAGGCGATGCGCGGCGAAGGGGCACTTCTCGTTGACCGCAAAGGGCACCGTTTTATGCCCGACTACGATGACCGGGCGGAACTTGCTCCGCGTGACGTGGTCAGCCGAAGTATTGTCCGGCAGATGGAAAAGACCGGCTCACCGAATGTGTTTCTTGACCTCACGCATAAACCTGCCGACTGGATTTATGCAAGGTTTCCTGGCATTGCGGCGTCGTGTCGGCAGTTCGGAATTGATATTGCGAAGGATCGGATTCCGGTGCGTCCAGGTGCGCATTATGCGATGGGGGGCGTTGCCGTCGATGTGGATGGTCGCAGTTCGCTTGATGGCTTGTGGGCGGTTGGTGAGGTGTCGCGGACGGGCTTGCATGGGGCGAATAGGTTGGCGTCGAATAGTTTGTTGGAGGCGGTGGTGTTCGGGGAGTCGGCGGGGCGTTTGGCATCGGAAATTGCTCGAAGTATGCCGGAGGATTATCGGGCGGTTCCGATTGAGAATCGACCGTCACCGACGATGGACGCTTCGCAAATGATGTTTACGACGTCGGCATTTATAGACGTACCGGACATTCGTAACGCTTTGAAGAGTTTGCTCTGGCGTAAGGCGGGCGTGGTACGGAGTGAAGAGGGATTGCAGAGTGCGTTGGAATATGTAACGCAGTGGTCGAGTTACGTTTTCGCCCGGCAGTTTCAAACGGCGGAGGGTTGGGAACTGCAAAATATGCTGACGGTCGCCCGGCTGATTTTGCAAGCGGCACTGGAACGCCGTGAAACGTGCGGGACGCATACGCGGAACGATTGATGAACGTAACTCTGTGAACGTCAATGTTAGGCTTCCCATGGAAAGTCATATACCTCAAACAGGAGCCGAAGTGATTTTCTTTGCGTCCTTTGTGGTTGAAAAAGAATTAACCGCAAGGGACGCAAAAGGCGCAAAGAAAAAATCCCCAAAGGTCCCTTGACATTTCCCGTCCCGCATGATACAATGGACGTATCATGGTGGCATTTTTTCGTATTCCTAACAATCAGGCGACTTTTATGACAAACAAAATGTTAAAATGGGGGGGGGCAATATAGGCAATTTGCAGACGTTAACAGAGCCCGGTGCGGGAGCACCGGATTCCGTATCTTCCGATACGGGCTCTGTTTGCGCCGCGTCTTCCGATACGGGCTCTGTAAACAAACGCACTTTCACCCTCGTCGAACTGCTCGTCGTCATCGCCATCATCGGCATGCTCATCGCCCTTCTTCTGCCCGCCGTTCAGGCAGCACGCGAAGCCGCAAGAAGAATGCAGTGCTCCAACAATTTGAAACAACTCACGCTTACAGTCCACTCTTTTCACGACGTTCACAATAGGTTTCCGGCATCGGTGTTCGATCCAATGGCGGTGAATTTGAAAATCCGGCGATGCGGTCCCTTTCCGTTGCTCCTTCCATTTATGGAACAGTCGGCACTCTACAACTCGGTGATGCGAGGCAAAATAGTGAACCGCTTCGAAGGGACAAGGTCGTTATAACCGACGACGAACCCACCGGCGAAAATAACAAAGATATGTCGTCTCTCCCAGAGCCTCCAGTAATACTGGATGAAGAGCCGCAGTTGCCATCGCACATGGGGTTCCCAAATTTAGCGCGGCAACACCTGTCCAAACCACGGGAATGATTACGCCGCTTTGAGAATCTCCCCATTCTCGCCGACATCGACATAACGCACCGATACCGACTTCGACACGCCCGTCTGTTGCATCGTAATACCATACAACGCCGCCGCAAACGACATCGACTTCTTGTTGTGAGTTATCATCAAAAATTGCGTGTTGTCCCGAAACTCCTTCAACATATTGTTGTACCGGTCAACATTCGCCTCATCCAAAGCCGCATCACATTCATCCAAAATACAAACCGGATTCGGCTTGTTCTTAAAAAATGCCAACAGCAACGCAAAACACGTCAACGTCTTTTCACCACCACTCAACAACATCACATTCTTCAATTCCTTGCCCGGCGGCTTCGCAATAATCTCTACACCACTCTCCAAGACATTTGACGGATTGTCCAAGACCAAGTCCGCACTGCCGCCGCCGAACAACTTTTGGAATAACTCCTGAAAATGCTGACGCACACCCTCAAACGTCTCCACAAAAATCTGCTGAATCTCGGCATTGTAACGCTCATATGTTTCCTCCACCATCTTCTTCGACCGCATAATGTCATTGTACCGAGAAGAATACGCCTTGTACTGACGCTCCAAATCTTCCAACGTCTCCATCGCCTCCCAGTTGACGTTGCCGAGACGAGTTATTTTGTTGGTTAACTCCTCGATCTCTTTTTTGTTTTTTTCTGCGCAATCTAACGATTGCGGCTCTGCTTCATCTGCTGCCGTCTCCACTGTGAAGTCGATGCCGTACTCTTGCAGTCGAGCGATGACCTGCTTTTGTGCCTGAACGTATCGTTCTAACTCTAATTCCTTCGAGTGAATCTTATCCCGGACCTTTTGCAGTTCCCTTTGCATCCGTTTGAGATCCATCTGCTGTTTCGTCCGCTGAGCCGTCGCCTCATGACGTGTTGTATGAAGAGCCGCCGCCTGACTTGCCGACGCCTCCTTTTGCAAATACAACAACGCCAACGCTGACTCAATCTGCAATATCTCCAGCAGCACATTTTCCTGCCGCTCCTTTTGCCGTTGACTACGACTGCGGTACTCCGACAATACCGATTGCTGCCCCGCCAGTTGCTCCTCTAATTGCCGAATCCGCTCCTGATGCGACTCCAATTTGTTATTACTCTTCGCCAATTCGACTTTCGCATTCGTCGTCTTTTCCTGATGCTCTTCGTAAGACTTTTCGGTATCTTCCAAAAGTTGTTTGTTTTCAATCTGCTTGATTTCCAGTGCGGACAATTCTTCTTCCAACTGTTCCCGTTGCGACTTTGCCAAATCCAAGTTTTCCATTGTTTGGGCGACTTGGCAATCCAATTTTTTGATTTCCGCCTCTAAAGCATGATACTGTTCCAAGCCGTGCCGATACCGGTCTTCGGCTGCCTGTTGGTTGAGTTTTTGCGATTCATATTCCGTCGCGGCTTTTTGATGTTCCCGGGTCTCTTCTTCGACTTCGATTTCTCCGCCGACGACATGTTCCTGCGCCATCGTAACGGCAAGTTCCGTTTCCGCCGTTTCCCTATTTAACTCGTCCATCTGTTCCGTCAGATTCCGCAGTTCGCTCCGCCGAGTCATCAAACCGGCGACCGTATTCTGCGGTCCAACGATTAACGCCCCATCGGGAGTCAACATTTCCCCGGAGACTGTTAGGAAACTCGTTTTATCATCGCTCTCTTTGTACATTTGCCGGGCGACGGCAATGTTTTTCACAATCCAAGTCCGCCCCAGCAGTCGGGCGGCAAGGTGCGCAAACTTGCGTTCAGTCTGCACGAATTGGTCGGCACGTCCCAGCACGCCGGGACGACCGGAGAATCCCGCGTCCCGCATCCACGGCGCTTCTTTTTCCGAAGGGTCAAGCCAGATAAACCCGACGCGACCGGCAAAGTTTGCCGCATTTTTTTCAATGTGCCGAAACAACTCCGCTTTCGGAGAAACGACAATGTGTTGCGCATTCGCACCCAGTGCTAATTCAATAAGTGATGCCGACTCAAAATCGACACGAAACAATTCGGCAACAATACCGAATGCATGCCGGAAGGGACTCTGTTCGTCGTGTGCTTGCTGCAACACTTCCCGAACACCCGGACTGATACCTTCGTACTTGCGGATCAATTCCTCCAAAAGGGACATCCGCACTTTCATTCCGCTCTGCTTTTGTTTTTGCTCCGACAGTTTTTTACTTAACTCCGTCAGTTGCCGTTGCCGGGAATTACGCTGCTTCTTTGCTTCGCCTAACTGCTTTTCTTTTTCTTGCAGAGACTCCGCGAGTTGTACGACAATTTCGTGAAGTTCCTCGCACTGTCTTGCCCAGTCCGCATTTTGTTTGCCCTGTTTTTCCAGTTTGCCGACGTCTTGCGATTTCGTATGTTCCTCTGTCGTCAGCCGGGATTCCAATCCGCTGATCGTCCCAGCAAGATTCGCACTATGCCGGGTTTTGGATTCGATTTCTTTCCGTAAGGTGTCCCGTTGCTTCTGCTGTTCTTTACATTTTTGTGCGAGAGCGGATTCCTGTTCGAGCAACTTTTGATACGATTCATTCGCATCGGCGGCAAGCCGTTGAATGTGCCGCTGGTCTTCCTGCATTTTTCGTATCTGTTCTTCGATACCGGCGTTTTTGTTTGTCCATTCGATTAGTTGCTGACCGTATTGACTCATTTCCGAGTCAAGTTCTTCGACCTGGGCTGTATGCGATTCAATGGTCGACTCCTCGACGGCGATTTTCTGTCGGACGGTTGCGAGTTCTTTGTCGATCCGCCGGATTTCCTGGTCGATTTTTTCGACTTCCTCGTTGGCAAGCGTGAAGTTTTTTTCGTATTCTTCTACAGTTGCGGAGAGCGCATTACTCGACTCCGTAAAAGTGTCGATTTCGCTTTGCAGCGTTTGCTGTGCGGCGGCATGCTGCCGATATTCGCTCCAACCGGTTTGGATGCGGAGCGTTTGCAACCGTTCTTTGTACTCTTGATAAAGTTGTGCTTTTCCTGCCTGACTGCGTGTCTGTTTGAGTTGCTGTTCGACTTCGTTCACCTTATCGGCAAGGCGGAGCATATTTTGTTCGACGCGTTCGAGCCGGCGGCAGGCTTCCTGTTTTTTAGCGTTGAATCGGCTAATTTCGGCGGCTTCGTCGAAGAGTACACGGCGTTGGACGGAGGAACTATTGAGCAGGGTATCGACTCGTCCTTGTTCGATGATGCTGTACGCTTGGGTACCTAGTCCGGTGCCGCTGAGTAGGTCTTTGATGTCTTTAAGTCTGGAGGCTTGGCGATTAATGAGGTATTCTCCTTCTCCGCTTCGATAGACTCGTCGTGTGATATGGACTTCGGGTGTATCGAGGTCGAAAGTTCTTTGTCCGCCGTTTTTAGGGGAGTTATCGAATGTGAGTGTAACTTCTGCGGAGCCGAGTGGTTGTCTTCCGACGGCGCCGCTGAATATGACGTCGCTGGACTCGCTGCTTCGTAGTTTTTTCATACTTTGTTCGCCGAGTACCCATTTGATGGCGTCGACGATATTTGACTTTCCGGAGCCGTTGGGTCCGACGATAGCCGTAATTCCTTCGCCGAACTCTAAACGAGTCCTATCGGCGAAACTCTTGAAACCGGCGAGTTCAATGGCTTTGAGCATACGATTCTCCGACGGAATGATAAGGATTTCACCGATGTGTGTCAAGATGAACAGTGTAGAAAAGTTCACAGAGTCTTGAGCGGCAGCACCGGTTTTTTTAATTCCGTATCTACCGATTCGGACTCTGTTTCTTCTGCAAAATCCGCTCTTGTTTTTTTCCAAAAAATTCTGTACCCTTCCCACGTCTGGAAAGACAGCCTGATTCCCGGAAATCATGAATTGGATTAAATCACTCACACTGTTCGCCGCCCTGTTGACCGCCGCTTCGCTTTACGCCGATGAAGCGGCAAACCAATTCAACGCGGCAAAAACAGCCTTCGATAACGGACAATTCGAATCCGCTAAAACAGGATTCGAAAACTTCGTCGCCCGATTCCCCACGCACGCAAAAGCACCAGAAGCGACGTTCTACCTCGCCGAATCGTTGGTACACCTACGGCAATATCCGCAAGCCGAAACGCAGTTCAACCGCGTCGTCGCCCTCGGACAAAACGATGCCTTTTACCGCGCCTCACTCTTCAGACTCGCCGAAATACCCTACCTACAAGGACAATTCGACATTGCCAAACCCCGGCTCGAAGCGTTTATCGATAAACATCCAAACGACGCCAATTTGCAATTCGTGTTGTACTATCTCGGCGATATCGCGATGCGGAGCAGTGCTTCGCACGCCGCTCTCGAAGCCGAACATTACTTCGGACAGTCAGTCAGAATCTTTCCCGACGGGGCAAGGATCACCGACAGCCAACTCGGACTCGCCTGGGCAAAGAACAAACTAGGCAAAATCACCGAAGTCGACGCGATTTATGCGCAACTCATGAACAGTCCCAATCCCAGCGTGGTAGAGCAAGCATACTACCAGCGAGGCGTGGCACTCTTCGAACGCGGAGCCTTTCAGGATGCGATCAACGCCTTGACCGATTTCCAACGCCGCTATCCGATCACGAGCCTCTATTATGCCGATTCCCAGCGGGTGATCGCCCGATGTAATGCCCGGCTAAACAATTTTGAAGAAGCACTGCGGATTATAGGACAACTCACACAGCCGACCGCCGAAGATATGCTGTTGCAAGTTCGGTGCCTCTATGGACTTAAACGCTTTCAAGACGCCCAGTCGATCCTTGCCGAAGTCAAACGGACATCGGGAACGCTCTATCGGGACGAAATCGCTCTGCTTGAAGCGGTCTTTTTGTACGACCAAAAAAATTGGCACGGAGCGATTGTGCTGTTGGAACAGGTACTCAATCCGATATTCGATCCGAACACGAACCGGATGACGGTCAGTTATCTTGCGCTTCCGGTGGACTTGCGGACGAAGCGGTTACACGAGGAAAACTTTTTCCGTGCCTGCTCCATTTTGATTTTATCCTACGCCCAGAGCGGCGATCCTGTCAAGGCGAATGCTCTGCTTACTGAGATACACACGCAGGCGAATCTATCGGGCAACATTCGGCTGACGGCGATTGCGACCGACACGGCGAATCAGTTGGCGAGCATTGGTACTGTACCTAATAAGAACAATCAAACAGCCCAGAGAAATGAGCAGTGGACTCCTAATTCCGGTCAGAATACGGGCAATCGTCCGCAGACTCCGTTGGAACAGGGTACCGACTTGACGAAGTTTTGGAATGCCGAGCGTCTCTATCGGGCGCGCAATTATGAAGCGACGGCGCAGCAACTCGAACAGATTCTCAACGGCTTTTACAATCAACTTTCCACTCCGCCGCAGTACATTATTTTCTATAACATTACCAATGAGGAAGGAAAATTGAATGAGCAAACTTTCGCAAGAGCATGCTCGCTGTTGGCGTTGTCGAAGGCGCAGTTAGGCGACATTGAGCAAGCCGATGCGGTGCTGGCGACGCTTTCGACGAGAATCCGTATGAGTGATCCGGTGCAAAGTGACCTGCTTCGGGACACGCACAGTCAGGTTGCCGAAATTGCACGGGGCAACAATAACAAGCCTAACAATGCTTCGGCATCGTTGCTTTCCGAGAGTGAGCAACGCCGGTTGCTTCGGGAGGCGAACACTCGGTTTCGGGCGGCGGATTATAGACAAGCGGACGAGAGGTTGACGGAATTGATTGCCGCCAATCCTGTCGAGGCGATATTGACCGAGGCGTTGCTTTTGCAGGGCAAGACGAGGTATCAACTCGGCAGAGAGCGCGACGGCGTTGCCCTGTTGGAGCGGATTGTGGACGAGTTTCCGAATGCGGTGGAGGCTGCGGAGTCGTTATGGTTTTTGGGATTGTATTATGAAACCGGCGGTGATTCTTTTACTGCGGTGGAATACTTCCAAAGGTTAGCGGACAATTTCCAGAACTTCAAGCACATTGATGGGGTGTTGTATTTTCTGGCGGTGGACGATTTGAACAACGGCAGTGGTCGGATTGCAACGAGATACTTGACGCAGATTCACCGCAATCACCGCAATGGACTTTATTGGTCTCATGCGGCGTGGACGTTGGCTCATGAGTCGTACAAGAAGCGTCAGTATTCGGAGTCGGAGCGTTACATTCAGGAGATTTTGCGTCATCCGCCGGACGTTTCGATTTTGGATCGGGTGCTGTATTTGCAAGGTGAATTGGCGCTTCGTCGTGATGACTATCAGACGGCGTTTTTGGCGTTTCGGGAGGTTGTGAAACTTGTTCCTGACAGTCAACTGTCTCACTATGCCACACAGAATGCCCGGCTTGCGGCGAGCAAGACGGTGAATGTCAAGTGATGTGTTTCAGTCCGTTGACGGGTTCAACTAAAACCCTTCATTCCGGCACAAACTGGGATTCAGACGAGCGGCTCGCTGCCAGTTTTTTCGGGTTCCGGCTCGTGCCGGAATGACGAAGATTTCAAACTTGTCAACGAAATGCCGCCCTGTTTTTATGACTGTTTACACAACTCCCCACGTCGTGTAAAATAACACCATGCAGAAAAGTTCCGATATTTGTATTTTGGAAACCGAATCGACGACGGAGTTCTTTCCTTACCGCAGTCCTGCCAAGTTCGGCGGACGAGTTGTTAACGATGTTACGCTGCTCAACGTCTCCGTCCGAGTACGCACACGAAACGGTAAAGAAGCCGTCGGACGCGGCTCCATGACGATGGGCAACATCTGGGCATGGCACAGCAAAACGCTCACGCCCGACCAAACGCTCCAAGCGATGATTGCTTTCGGAAAAAAGGTCGCCGCCGGTGCTAAAAATCCCGGCGAGTTCGGACATCCCCTCGAATTGGTCTATGATTATTCCAAAGAGTACCAACGCCTCGCCGACGAAACGACGCAATCTCAGAACATCGAACCGATGCTCAAACTGGCGCAACTCGTTGCCGTAAGTCCTTATGAAGCCGCCGTTTTCGACGCTTACGGTCGAGTGCACAATGCGAATTCCTATAATCTTTTGTCAAAAGAATACTGCAATCGGGACTTGGCGTATTATCTTAACTCCGAATTTGCGGGAGAATATCTCGACCAGTATGTACTGCCCAAGCCGAAGGAGCACATGCCGCTGTATCATCTCGTCGGTGCGCTCGACCCGTTAGATTCCAGTGACGTAGAAAAGCCGCTCCGGGATGGTTTGCCGGAAAACTTGGCAGAGTGGATAGTCTATAACGGACTGACGCATCTTAAAATCAAACTCAACGGCGACGATCTCGATTGGGATGTCAACCGGGTACTCCGCATTGACCAAATTGCCGAAGAGGTACAAGCGAAGCGGGGTGTTGCGCAGTGGTTTTACTCTGCTGACTTCAATGAGAAGTGTGAGAATGTCGAATATGTTCTCGATTTCTTGAAACGCATCGGTGAGCAGCGACCGCAGGCGATTGAGCGGTTGCAGTATATCGAACAGCCGACGCATCGGGACTTACGGGCGTATCCTGAAAATAAGATGCACCGGGCGGCGGCGATCAAGCCGGTGGTGATTGATGAGGCGTTGGTCGATTTCGACTCGCTTTTGTACAGCCGGGAGATGGGCTATTCCGGTGTGGCGTTGAAGGCGTGCAAAGGTCATGCGGAAGCGTTGTTAATGGGAGCGGCGGCACAGAAGTACAAAATGTTTTTATGTGTACAGGACTTGACGTGTCCGGGAGCGTCGTTCCTTCATTCGGCAACACTTTCGGCACGGATACCCGGCGTTCAAGCGATAGAGGGAAACGGACGGCAGTATTGTCCAGCGGCGAATAAAGGCTGGGAAGACCTCTATCCGAGTATGTTCAAGATTACCGATGGGACGTTGGGAACCAACGTGTTTGACGAACCAGGGCTGGGATTTCGAACGTTAACAGAGCCGCAAGTGTAAGGTTGCGTAAAAGTTGCGCAATCTTACGATTGCGGCTCTGTTTGTTTTGAACGAAACATTTACCCGCCAAGACTGTAGATAAACATTTTCTTAATTTCCATACAAAGTTCGATGTGCGCTCTTGCTCCTCGTGAACGGGGGGCATAGTCTATAATCGACTTGCCGTGACTCTGAGCCTCGCTGATCGTAACATCGCGTGGAATCACCGTCTTGTACACGATGTCGCCGCAATAGTCCCGAACATGGTACTCTACCTCATGAGTCAACTCTAATGCGGCATCGTGGATCGTCAACAATATGTTGACGAACTCTTCGATGAGCAGTTCTTTTCTTTTCTGCGATATAATTTTTTCAATGACATCTATCATCAGAGCCAGTCCTTCCATGGCGAAAAATTCGCATTGAATCGGAATGATAACTTCGGTCGAAGAAAATAAGGCAAGTTGCGTTAAATGTCCCAGCGACGGCGGACAATCAAACAGGACAAAATCATAATGTTTGATAGTTTGTTGAATTAGTTCATGCATTCGTGCTGCTTCGTCTCGTTCGGTACGGAGCAACACTTCAGCATCGGCAGTGAATCGGCTACCCGGCAGGACTGCGAGGTTCGCAGTCGGTGTCTGTACAATCACATCGGATAGCGAGAACGAATCGGTATCCGCCGGAACAAAAGGGGAGATTTTGAGCGTTTCCATTCCGAGTGCACTCGTTGCATTGCACTGCGGATCAAAGTCAATCAGAAGCGTTTTTGCCGACGATTTCGCAAAAGCATCGGCAAGCGACACAGCTGTTGTCGTTTTACCGACTCCCCCTTTCTGATTCGCAACACAAAAGACTCTTCCCATCAGCGAATTGTGCCGATTTTAACGAAAATAGTCAAGAGCAATTGTGTACAGAACAAACAGAGCTGCATTCGTTAGAATGCAATTTTTCTCAATGCTCTTGCAAACACAGCTCTGTTATCCGTTTTACTCATTTCCGTTATATTGATGCGCTCCCAAGTCGGGAGGCGAGACTCGTCGTGTACCGAAGAAGTCGGTTTCCACTTCTGCCAGCGGAATACCTTTTCTGAACGCTTGAGCCGAAGACTCACGCAATCGGAAGTCTCCCTCGGCGGCGTTCATGAAAAAGTTTTCACGGACATTAAACGTGATATTTCCTTCTCCCGGCACGACGCCAGCCGGTTCGTTAAAGTAAAACAAATTGTGCCTCATGTCAATACCGTTGCCGCGCGGATGTTCACCGACCGCCCCGCGAACAATGTTGTTGACAATAGAAACGTTATGCGAAAGTTGCGCCGTCCCGCCCGAATCACGAATCCCCCGCTGCGCCGCATTGGCTTTCCAAAAAGTATTGTTGTATATTTTAACGTCATTAACACGATTCATTTCTAACAAATCCCAGTTGGGATTATAGACAAAATTGTTTCTGATAACGGCACCGTTAATATAAAATCCGCCGACACTGTTGCCGGCAGGGTTGCCCGAATTGTTACCCAAAGCGATGCCCTTATCGCAGTGAACGATGATGTTGTTTTCAATTAACACATTTTCGCAACCGTCGCGCCCCCAGATAAATATAGCACCGCGTGCGCCGCCGTTTTTGCCCTTGATGTTCTTAAAAATGTTGCCGGCGATGGTCAGCCCGCTGATGTTCATCACATCGATGGCGCCGATGTAATCGCCGTTGAATTCGGGCATATGATCGCTTTCCACCGGTACCTGTGTGTTCTCGAACCGGCAGTTGATGATCGAGATATTCTTCGCTCGTGTGAAAGCACCATCAATCTGCGGACCCGAACCTTTGAACGCACGCTCATTGACATCAATCGTTCTGCAATGATCGAAAATGATATTTTCTTCGCCGTATCCGCCTAATTTGAGTCCGTTGGCGGTGGACTCTTGAACAGTTATGCCGTAAATGACGACGTTCTTTGTATTCGCACCGCTGACTACGAGCAGTTCGTTATGCGGCAGTCCGCCGCGATACGTTCCTTTGTGAAATCCATGTCCGCGTAAAGCCAAGTCTTCATAGTTACCGGTGAGACTGCGCACGACCAAATTTTGTTTGCCTTCGATGTGCGGCTTGAACTGGTGTTCTCCGGTTTTATAGAGGTACTGCTCTATTTTTGTAACGGCGATGATCTGACCGGGCTGGGCGTTTTGTAGTGCCCAAATCCATGTGTGGTAACTATCCGCCGCGAATGTCGGTTCGCCGTACTTATAGTATTGCGAGCGGTTCGTGCTGTTCAAACCCATAATGGAGAACGTGTACACCTGGTACGAAGTGCCGTCCGGCGCAACGACTTTGATGTAATAAACCTGTTCGCCGGACTTGACGATTTTGCCGTGCAAATCAACCGGTTGAGTGCATTGCCGATCCGTGTAGAGCGTCGCGGCGGCTCTGTCTTCGGCGGTAGTGATGTCTATCGTTTTTATCGCCGTTCCTGACGGAAGAGTTCCGGTGATCATCAGGTTTTTGAGTTCGACGATTCTTGCTGCACTGCCTTGCGGCGCAGAGTTCCAGTTAGGTATATGATTTTGTTCATGTACCGTAAAGTCTTTGCCGTTGACGGAGACGGCGGTGATGTCCGCCTGCACCGTAAATTTTTCCTGTCCGCTGACGGACAGTGCGGAAAGGGTCAGTGCTAAAAGTAAAAAGGTTGTTCTCATCGGCGGCTAATTTGACGGATAGAAATTTTCAGACGTTCCGATATTCATTTGTTCTAGTATAGCATTTTCCCGCTAAGGAAGTAATGCGGACGGTTGTATCGTGAAATATATTAGACTTGCTCTCTAACCTCGTCATTCCCGCGCTCAGCGCGTCATTCCCGTGAAAACGGGAATCTAGAAGGAGACTTGGGGGCGTTCCGTCTAGATTCCCGCCTGCGCGGGAATGACACACTTGGTTATGCACCACGTCTAGGCTATACTACTACACGGCAATAATTTACCTTTTTCCTCTGTATCTCCTTTGTGCCCTTTGTGTCTTTGTGGTTAATCCTTTTGAACCACAAAGATACAAAGATACAAAGATACAAAGATACAAAGATACAAAGATACAAAGAAAAAAGTGCAATCATTGGCATTTTGCTGTACATTTTCAACATAGCGCCAGAGCGGGGCGGCGTTAACCCCCCGGTTTTGTGCGTGTTAGTTCAAACTCACCGGAGGGCTAATACCCCCGCCCTTGTGCTGCGCCCACTTTATTTTGACACACCCGTTTTCCTTCACCCAGTTGATTGCTTCGTTAAGATTCGCAATCGTACCGTCCAACTGTGCTTCATAAGCACGATGAAGCAATTCCCCCATCGCACGTCCCGGAGGCATACCGAGTTCGATCAAATCTCGCCCCTGCAAAATCGGCTTCGGCTTGCTCTCACGAACCTCCAACTTCATCGCAACCTCTTCCCAAGTCGAAACAGAACGACGAGGAACGTCCGACATACACCCCAACGAGTCTGCACGACAAAGCGCCGACCACATCCGAATATTCGAAGGCGACAACCGAACAGACAACCGCCTGACCGCCTGAAAACTGGGCAGTTCATCCGAAGCAGCCGCCATGTTTGCCATATGCTCGCCGACCAGAACCGGTACGTGAGCAAGAATGATATTCGGTACCTGCAACCGCTTCAAAAAGTTTTGAGCAATCGTCACGCCTTCCAAAGCATGACGAGGTGACGACCAATTTCCCTTTTCGTTCAAAATCGTCGTCGCCGGCTTGCCGAAGTCATGACACAATGCCGCCAAGAGCAAAATCGTCCGTTCCGTATCGCAGAGAGCAAGTTCGTCGGCAATCTTGACCGCCGCATCGCAAGTCAGTTTGGTGTGTTCAAAAACGTCTCCTTCGGAATGATAGGTAGGATTTTGTTGCACGCCGATCAACGCTTCGATTTCGAGAAAATGGACAATCCAACCGGAGTCCCGCAACAGTTGCAGTCCTTTGCCGGGATAGCGTCCTTTTGTTGCCCATTTTTGCCATTCCGTCCAGATTCGTTCTGCCGAAAGGGTGTCGAATTCCGGCAGTACTCGTCGGCAGAGTTCGAGGGTGCGTTCTTCCATAGCGAAGCCGAATCGGGCGGCGAACTGCATTCCTCGAAGTACCCGCAGCGGGTCTTCGCAAAAGGCTTCGGTAGGAGCACGGAGGATTCCGTGTTGCAAATCATCGAGACCGCCGAAGGGATCGATGACGGTTCCGTCGATGCGCATTCCGATGGCGTTGATGGTGAAGTCCCGGCGGGAAAGGGCGACGGCAGGATCGAGAAAGGGATCGGAGACGACGTCGAATCCTTTGTGTCCGGTTCCGATTTTTGATTCGGTTCGGGGCAGACTCAGATCGATTTCGTTATCGACTTTGACGGTACCGAAACTTTGTCCGACCCAGCCGACGTGAAAGTACGGTTTGAGGATTTTGAGAATTTGCTTGTAGGAGAGTCCATAGACTTCGATATCGATGTCTTTGGTTTCGATGTTCAGATAGTGATCGCGAACACATCCTCCGACGAAGAGACAATCGCTTGCTCCGCCGTCGAGCAACAGTTGGATGATCCGATTAACCTTGGAATTGTGTGAGAGGATAGAGACCATAGACGCGTAATAATATAGGGCGCAAACGTGCAATTACAGCCCTGGCGGGGTTGCATAAGGCTTTCGCCGGAAAGTTTCCTACCCGTTGCCGTCATTACACTGTCCCCGTTAATAACAATACATGCCGGCTTTTGTTCAACGTTAACAAAGAGCGCAGCACAATGACGGAGGGGAGTCAAAGATTTTGTGGAGTCTTTTTTCCAGCGAGCGGGGGGCGTTAGCCCCCCGTTGGGTTGCGAAGTGTGTTGGTTTTCCATCGGGGGGCTAATGCCCCCCGCTCGCTCATGTTGCTCGCTTATGTTGCGAGTCCACATAAACTTTGACACACTCCAATGACGGAGGGACTGTCTAACGGGTATATCACTTTCCGGCGGAAGCCTTATTAGGGGTTCCCATTAGAAGTTTCCTTATATTAGACCCCCATAAGAGAAAGGCTCACCCATTCCGTGATGGAAAAAGTACCGCCGACTCATTCTACTCTCTATTCCATCGGGCGGGAAACCAATGGTCAAATTCAGGAAAAGAAATCCTCTCCATCGGATAAGGCAAACGAATATCACGAGGCAAATACCGAGACACCGGTTTGTTGATAGCATTCAAAAATAATACATCAATTTGAGTCTGCTCCTTCATCATCTGCGTCCAATGCTCACTCCGCCACACATCCAAAGGCATTTCGTAAGTCATCGCCAAGTCCAACGGAGACGATGTCCGAAACCGTAATCCCAACACCCCCTGAAAATAATTGTTCACACCCCCAGACCAACGAAACTCCCGCAACGTTTTTCCCTCATCACGAACACCACGAAAAAAAACAAAAGGAGAACGATTCAAAACAAAAACCGACTCCTGCGACCTAAACTCGACTATCATCGGCAAGTCCGTCACCTCTTTAAGCAGTTCGAAGACACCCTGATGTCCGAAAAAAACAACCCCGTTCCATTGGACTTCAATCACCGCCTGCCGTACCGCCTGACGACTCTCTTCGGCTTGAAAAAACGGCTTCGCCAACGCAATAATCGAATTGGTACACTCAACGTAAATGTCCTGAGGTACCTTGCTTTCAATCGCCGCCGCCTCGCCACGCAGAAACGAATCGACAATGGTAATTTTCAGCGGTTCAGAAAACGTCTCTTCGATTGCATACGGCGTTTCTTCCGCACCACTCGCCGGAATACTATTACGGAAAAAGACAACATCACCATGGTTGACCGTATCATCAAATTCAGACTTGTTCCGCACCGTCAAAAAACATTTGCTAAACGCTAACTTGGTATTCCCTGCCAATTCAAAGAGCGACCAATGCGTTGCCCGAACACCCGGATTGAGACGAAACTCGATTCCAACTTCTTCAAATCTTATATCACTCGAAAGAACCGTGAAAAAACTACTGGAGTCCCGCAATGCGGAAGGTTCAAAGACTAAAATCGGAGCGTATCCGGTCGCCGCCGTAAATCGGAGGTTACGCTGGTCAAGCCGAATCGGCTCCGTAATGGAACGAGTACCGTCCCATTTCAATTCGATGACGGTGTTGTCAGGGATTCCGATCAACGCCGACGCAAGCGACGTGTAGGAACCGGGAGTAGGAGTATCCAGCATCGGATCAACGATTCTTCGATTGGAAAACATGCCCGACAGTTGTCCAGTTGCCCCGGAACTCATCGGTTCGATATCGGTAACACTAAACCTTCCGCTAATCTGGCTGTTAAAAAGTTCAACGCCCTCCAAGGCGGGACGTAACCGTCCGCCGACTCTGGGGGGACGCAATCCCTCGGATTGCGGAGCAGTGTGCGAAACGAACTCCACGTTAAAAGGTACAGTAGGACGCACCGGCTCAACTGGCGGAGAAGGGACTTCTACAATAGGATTCGCTGCCGGAACGAAGGGAGGGGGCGGATCCTGCAACGACAAAGGTTTGAATAACTGTTCCGAAAAAAGCGTCATCAGCAAAAAGCCGAAGAGAAGCAGCGAAACTGCCATTAACCAAGGGATATGCCGAAGCAGGCGTGATACCCGATTGGTACGGATCGGCGCCCAAACGAGATTCCCCTTTCCCGCTTGATGCAGTCCCAAACGGTGCGCAACGTCCGTCAACGCTTCGATCAACACCGTCGGCGTTTGAAACCGTTGCTTGGGGTCTTTCGCCATCATTTTTTGAATGAGGAAAGAGATTTCCGCTGGAATCGCCGGTTGGAATGAGCGTATGTCGGGCGGTGCGTCCCCTTGGTGTTGCAATAATTTCTGCAAGACGGTACCTTCGGGAAACGGCGGACGTCCTGCCAGCATATAAAAGAGGGTGCATCCTAGTGAATATAAGTCGCTTCGAATGTCCGCATTTCGGGGATCGCGTGCCTGTTCGGGTGAGATGTAATCGAAGGTGCCTAATGTTACCCCGCTTGCCGTGAGGTCGCCTCGGGCTTCTGATGTGTCTAATAGCCGTGCGAGTCCCATATCGATCAACTTGGCTCGTCCTTCGCGGGTGATCAAAATGTTTGAAGGTTTTACGTCCCGATGAACGACGTTGTGCGTGGCGGCGTGAGCGAGGGCGTGGGAAATTTGCAATAGGTAATTTAGTGCTTGTGCCAGTGGGAATACGTCATGTTCTTCGACCATTGTTCGGACGTTGATCCCTTCGACGTATTCGAAGGCAATGAAGGGGATTCCTTCTTCTTCTCCGGCGAAATAGATTTGTGCGATGTGTTCGTGATTGAGTCGTGCTGCCGATTTTGCTTCATTCATGAATCGGGCGATCATTCCTTCGTTGGTGGTGTGTTGTTGGGGCAGGACTTTGATGGCGACGTCTCTATCGAGTGCGGCGTCTGTTGCCAGATAGACTCGTCCCATTCCTCCTCCTCCGATGTATTTTTTGATGACGTAGTGTCCGAGCGTTGTACCGGCGGCGAGTGAGTCGGTAGCGATGACGGCGGACCGTTTTTTCGGAACGAATTGTTTCGTTTCGGCGGCGGCTTCGGACGGCGGACTGGAATCGCTCATGATTTCAAATTGTACCTTATTTTTTAGAGATATGCAATCGCCAGCCGCCATTGGGGGCGGCAAAGTTGCTTCGTTTCATTCCGGCTTTTGTTACGTAAAAAAGTTCACAGAGCCCGGTGCGGCAGCACCGCAGCTCCCGCACCGGGCTCTGTTTGTTCTTTGATAATTTTTCCCGCCAACCCTGTAAGATATGAAACTTTCCGGCGAAGCCATTATTCTGAAAAGTCGTTACAATCTGTCTTCGACACCCATTTTTTTGCTAAAAAACGGATGCCGGTCTTTGCTTTTCACAAATCACGTTATATCTTGTAGTAGCGAGTCGTGGTGCGAATACCGAAAACGCAAAAATAACCCAGTTTATGTTGCGGAGCACCAATAATAACGAAAGGAATATGAATAACGAAAGGAATATGTCAATGTTACGCATAGTTCACCGGAGCATTTTCCCCGGGATGTTGTTGACAGCGTGTGTCATATTTGTCTGCACAGGCACGGCAAAGGCGAATCAAGGCGCATCCGCCGAGAATAAGCAGATGTACAGCAATCGTCCCCTTGGCTTTACTGTACCGACCCCTTATTATGGTTCACCGATGGCACCCCGATTCGTTGCCCCCAGCGCACCAGTGCGAGTTGTTTCGCCGGTAGTGCCAGTGGTACCGGCAGTTCCCCGTGTCCCGGCGGTGCGTGAAATTGCTGTTCCAGGCGCCGTTTCTCCCAGTGTAGTTGCATCGGCACCGATTGCCGTTACCCCCCCCGCCCCTCAAATTGCTAGAGACACCGTTTTCATTCTGCGGGAACAGAAGCCGGAAGTCAATGTCAATGACGAATTGGACGTGTTTTACGCCCGACTGGCAAAAATACAGTTGGAAAAACGTCAAATTAACGACACATTGGCACTGATTCGAAATATCAAATCGGAAACGTTCAGAGTTCGAACATTGGTTGATCTTGCGGAATATGTTTCTCGGGACAGAAACTACCTGACGGAAGCCGAACTCTTATATCGTTTGGCACTCGAAGCAATAGAATCCCTCAACAAGAGGCAGCCTGTGCGGATAGAACCGGCAGCTACTCCGTCGCCGGTGGTTCGTCAACAGCCGGCGGCACCAGCTGATGAACCGGTGCAGCGTCAGCAACGCCCGCCTATTCAAGCGGAACTGTTGAGCGGCGAGGATCCGCCGGTTGAGCCGAAGCAGTCTGTCATGTCGGACGGTGTCCTGCCAGACAGTGCGGAACAGGAAGGGATGGGACATCAACGTCCGCCCAACCCGCCAGATAAGGGCGGTTTGCCCGATGGACTCAGTATTGTTGACAACGGCATTGTTCTCTCCCCCCCAGGAAACGCAGCCACGCCTGAAACCGCCCCCCCGGATAATGGCAGACCTTCCCCCTGGAGCAATGACACACAACAACACAGCCAACCCCCCCCCCCGCCTCGAATAATTGAAACAGACCCAAGTAGCCCCCCCCCCGGTTCTTTGGATATACCAATACCGACGCCCGTTCTCCCAGAGCCCGTTGAGGAAGAATTCAGTCGCCCCGAGCCGGGCATCATCCTTGTGGATCCGCCGGAAACGGACAGACCGACAACGGTAGCACCGCCTACACCGGCGGCGCAGGAAACGCCGTCGCAGCTGCCGCCGCGAGGAAGACGACCGATGCCCATCCAACTGGAAGAAAATTGAAAGATGTTAGCCGCCCCGCCTACGGGGCGTACAGACGGGACGACATCAACCTGCTAGAACGCCCCGAGGCGGGGCGGCTAACATCAACGTGGAACGATGAGCCCACATAAACATTTACACACCCTTCGTAGGTTGAGAAGTTTACGGTAGGGTGTGTAAAAAATTTGTGGGTATTTTCAGCATTTCGCAAGCGAGCGGGGGGCATTAGCCCCCCGATGGGTTGCGAAACGAGTGGAGCCCAACGGGGCAGGCATTCGCTCTTTTTAGTCTCTTGCATATCGTCGCACACGCTTGCAAAACAAGCACTTCGCCCATTCGCCAAATCAGACAACGCACCACACGCAACGCCAAATCACGCCCAATCGCATGGCTTTTTAGCATGTAACAAAATCCCCATCAAAATGCAGACGATAATGCTTTTCCATCACGTCCACCGTATGTTCAAAGTCCCTTGTTTTAAGGGTGTGATTTTTGGGAATTTTGGAAAATTTTGTAATTTTTTGCATTTTTTTGTATTTTAGCCCTTGACATAGTCCATTCCGGCTTTTGTTAACGTTGAACAAAATCCGAAATGTATTGTTATTAAAGTGGACAGTGTAATGACGGCAACGGGTATGAAACTTTCCGGCGAAAGCCTTACGCAGGAAGAGTTCGATGCTTTCCAAAAAAAACGCTGAGGATATGATCCACAGATTACGTGACCGGTTTTTGAAACGGATTTTCCCAATCGCCCCAATTGTTGAGATACTGCTGATAAATTGGAATTTTCACGCTTTGTTGCCCGATCCAATCCCTAGTGTTCTTGACAATTTGCTGTTCTCTTTCCAAAGATAGTTTTCCGACGAGAACCATCGTCCGTAAGAATACAAAATACGAGTCCAACACATCACATCGGCAATAGTCGTTGATCTCCGAAAGTCTGCCCTGGTCGAACATATCTTGAACCATGTAGCCTTGTGTATCCATTTTTCCCGGCTTGCCGAGTAAACTAGCCGCCAGGTTCAGACCGCCGTTGAAACGCGTCGCTCCGTTGTTGGTCAAAATGTCGTGAAGATCAATGTGTACCTTCGTGTTGTATCGGTAACGCGGACGTTCATACGTACCAGTCTCCATTGCGAACCACTGCGGAACGGAAATGCCGTAACGAAACGCTGCCAATTCCAGCATCGGAATGTCAAACCCCCGCCCATTAAAACTGACGAGAATAGGACGATTGTACGCCAGCCAGCCGCGCCAAAATTTGTGGCATATCTCATGCGGACGAAACTCCGGCTCATCGAGAACAACAATATCGAGAAGTGAAAAACTTTCAGTAACTTTTGCAATAGCAACCGTAATCGGTATTTGAAACGTGTAGGGGATGAAGTCCGACTTGTTCTGTTCGAAGAGTTCTTTTCGGAACTCTTCGATAGCCTTATCCTCCGGCACTTTTCCATTGTAATGAACTTTGGAAATGAGTTTGGGATCAGCAACGCTTTCAATATCGAAAACAAAATAGGCAGGCGATTCGGACATGAGAACTGTCAAGCGGGACTTATTAGGAGTCAACAGCAACGATTTTCGCCGAAAACGTGCTGTTTGACAAGGTAGTAGTACCTCTTCGGGTGTGTAAAAATAAAGTGGATGTAGTGCAAGCGAGCGGGGGGCGTTAGCCCCCCGCTCGCTTGCGCAATGTTCCAAAGACCAACTAATTTTTTACACACCCTACCTCTTCTCTTCTAAATTCCTAATTTGCTGGTTCCGATCGCAAAAAACAGCGTTTTTAACGCACAAAACCGCTGCGACATTCACAAAGTCAGGGGGAGATGGGGTACTACAACTGAATAACAATATCGACGCCATCGAGTCCCGGCTGAAGGAGCCAATGATTTCCGACGCGGCGGTTCTGTATTTCGACGAACGCTTCAAAGACTCTGCCCGGCTGAATCCTCGGATCAGTGAACACCACCGTTCCCGGAAAAGTTTCCACTACACCATTGGCTAATTTTGCCCTAATCGTCGCTTGCTTGCCGTCTACATCACTGACCGCATATCTGTTCGCATCGATTCGTACCTTTACCCTAATAGTATCGAGTTGCATAATTTCCAAGACGGGATCTCCCTCTCGAAGCCACTCCCCTTCGGCAGCACCAATCCTGACGACCATCCCATCAATCGGCGAAACCAATTGCCGCAGCTCAATCAGAGTTTTCGTTCGTTCCAATTCGCTTTCCCTGACGGAAACCTCTCTTGTTTTGACTTCGTCAATCGTGTACGTTTGCAGTTCTAAATTGGCTATGGCTTGTTCGACAGCTAATTCTGCTTGCTTTATTTGGATACCGGAATATATTCCTGCGTGTCGTCTATTGGCTTCCTGCATCGATTCGAGTTCTAGTTCGGCAGCTTCAACACCTTTTTTAGCAAATTCTTTTTCGATAACTTTATCCCGCTCCGCTTCAGCGACTTCCAACTGTGCTTGATTGATTCTCGAAGTAGCCCAAAGTTCGCGGTCTTCAAAGCTTGAAAGAACCTGATCTTTGAATACTCTCATTCCTTCTCTGATAGGAACCATAACCGTATTGCCGTTTGCGTCTCGCAGGATATTCCCGGCGGCATCTCTCTGTTCTGTTTTGAGGGAGCGCAACACTGCCCGCTCAGGAGCAGCCAACATGATGTGATGGTATCTCGGCAGTTCCAGAATACCGCCGGTGAACATCAGCTGGTTCGTATTGGCTGCCGGAGCAGTCGGCACCGGCACAGCAGGGGCGGTCAGCGGCGTTTGAACAGGTACGACGGGAGTACGTCCCACCGGTACAACACTGGTCGGTACAGTACCTTCGGAACCTGCTTGGAGCAAAGAACAGAGAATCAAAAACGGGGCAAAATTCATAATCAGATTGCCGATTGATAACATGTGAAAGCATGGAAACTTCCGGTATTGTAATGATTAATTCCTTTTGTTTCAAGGGCAATTTGAAACAGAGATGCCCATGTGGGTGTGTCAAAGTTTATGTGGACTCACAACATAAGCGAGCGGGGGCGTTAGCCCCCCGATGGAAAACCAACACACTTTGCGACCCAACGGGGGGCTTATGCCCTCGTTGTACCCCACATGTTTTTGTGGCAAAATTGTCAAGATAGGCAAAACAAAATCCGTGTCAGGCGGAGTCTATTTCACAATTTAGGTAACTCTGGAAAAATGGGCAACTTTTCGTTTCTTTT
>Ga0099364_10002272_pt1 | contig 30737 bp, 30 predicted proteins | sample TergutTh196P3_FD_73070 | JGI IMG/M metagenome (GOLD analysis project Ga0099364, IMG submission 73070) | Microcerotermes parvus P3 segment gut microbial communities from Pointe-Noire, Republic of the Congo - Th196 P3 | ecosystem: Host-associated > Arthropoda: Insects > Digestive system > Gut ...
CCCGCTCCTTTCGTATCTGTCGTTTTTCGAGGTACCCTTAATTGAAAAATTATAGCATAATGCACTATAAGCCGCAACTTAAAAATCTATGCAGACAGCTTGCATAACGCCACATAGTGTGCTACAATCACGTCAGTGAACGAATCAGCGATACAGAACACTCATTATGCGAGGGGATGCTGCATGAAAAAAAGAATTATAGCGGTGATAGTGTCCCTGTGTCTGGTATCGCTGTTATTTCCCGTTATATCCCGCGCTGCCGTAATGCCTTATTTCATTGCCGTAAACGATACATTGCTGCCGTTTGACGAAGATACCATGCCGTTTATTCTTGGAAATGATATTTATGTTAATGTAACAGTATTTGAAAGCTTGAATATGTACTCGATAATTTCCCGCGATATGGAACGCGTGCTTTTATACAGGGGGGTGGAAACATATCTCGACTTCTATCCGGTGCGCCGCGTGACAGTTGACATGGATGGCAATGCGCTGCCGTGGCCTTCCGCGCGGCGTGATCAAGACAGGATATATGTTCCGCTCAGACAGGTTTGCGAGTATTTCGGGCTGTCATTTACATATGTCGAAGTACCTCGCGGCATAATCGATTCAGAGCAGGTAATGCTTGTAAGGATCATAACAAGCAGCTACATAAATGACCCTACGTTCATGAGCATAAACGAAAGGGCTATGCGCAATGCTTACAACAGCTATTTCGCGCCGCCCCCGCCGCCGTCCCCGGGCGAACCGTTGCCGCCGCCGGATATCCTGCCGCCGCCTACCTATAATGATGTCACCATATATATAAGCTTCTATAATATTTCTGACGAGAGCACATATGCGATAATGGATTTCTTCGATGTTCAGGCAGCATCCGGATACTACTCGGCGTTTTTCGTCAGCGCCGCCGATATCGGGCAGGAGCCGGGGCTTATCCGGAGAATTGCGGGCACCGGCCATACAATTGGCATTTGGCTCACAGAAGGCACATTCGATGAGTATCTCGAAGCTTCCGCATGGTTATTTGAAGCAGCGAAAGTCAAGACATTGCTTATTTCCGCAAGCAACGCAAGTCAGATTGCTGCGCAGACAGCAGCGGCACACGGGCTGATATACTGGGAGGGGCCGTTTGAAGCCGTACAGTCCGAGGAACTTACACTTGATGATATCATACCGATGTTCCCCACGGATAGCGGGTTAGCCGCAAATATCCTTTTTCCGTGTTCAAGGGATGTAGCAATCGTACTGCCGGGTGTTTATTCCTTCCTAAGGTCGAACGAATACACGCTGGAAAGAATTACCGAGACAACACAGCCTGTTTTTGCTGAGCTGATAGCCGATGGCTGATACTTGATGGTTTATAATTGATAGTTAAGATTTGTTTAAGCCCTGATAAACGGGCAGAAAGAGATAGGGGGTTCTTATGAGCAGCAGCGGCAGTAAGAATGAAAGAAGAAGAATATCCGGCAATGACAATATGCGTGAGGCAAAAAACGGCAACGGGAACGATATTATTGACGATGACGTGAACGAAGTCAGGAATGATACCAGAAACGATGCCGGAAGCAACAGAAATTCATCGCAATACCAAAACCGCAGGAAAAAGGCCGACTGGCTTGTAAAATCAGCTGCGGCTTTGAGCATAGTGGCATGGTTTGTCGCTTTCGCGGTCTGGCTTTTGCTGGATGTTGCATCTCCTGATATGTGGCTGAACTATAGAGGGAATGAAGTGGGAAATGCAAACTGGGACGACAATCTGCTGTCTATGGTTTTTCTGCTGCTTCTTCTGTCACTTGCGATCTGCATAGTGGCGTTTGTTTTCAATAAACTCCGTATGCGCAGGAAAACAGATAAATACAGAAAGTCGGTTTTTGTTATCGGAGGAATTACGATCATCGGCATTGTAGCTTTCCTGCTGCGTTTCGGAAGCAGCTTCCTTTGGTGAGTTGAGAGTTGAGAGTTGAGAGAGGAGAGTTGAGAGTTGAGAGTTGAGAGTTGAGAGTTTTTGGAAAATTTTGTTGTCTTAATATGTGGAATACTTGTATTAATATGGTGAGAAGCTTGTAGAATTAATAGACGTTTTATTGGGAAATCGTTTGAATGGCGTTGGAAAAGGTGTAAACAGAATATTATTGACAAACGTAATCTTTGATGTATAATTATCTACGCGCCAAAAACAGGCACCATAATCCTTGCTCCCGGCTCAGATCGGGGGCCATCAGGGGCATATTGACCCCAATAGTCCAGAAGGAGGTGGAAAAATGGCAAAAACTTCAGCTAACTATGAGCTTATGTACATTATAGACGCGGAGCAATCAGAAGAGTCTATTGCAGCGGTCGTGCAGAAGTTCAAAGATCTCATCGAAGCCAACGGTACTATCAACGAGCATGATGAGATAGGGAAGAAGAAGCTTGCATACCTGATAGACGACAAACCTGAAGGTTACTATGTCCTCGTCAAGTTTGCATCAGGCCCGAAATTCCCGGCAGAGCTCGACCGCGTGCTTAGAATTTCCGACGGAATTATGCGATCGCTTATTACACTGATTGAAGAATAGCAACGGTGGCAGACGTATAGCAAGATTCGAGGGAAGCCAGACTCAGGAAAGGCGCCATTTTCGTCCATTACACATAAACCGTGCCGAAGCCGGCGGAACGAAGATAAGCGCGAAACGTCCAACTTTTGACAGTGGCTGTTTTGTGCCTGACACCAAACGAAAGGAACGGACTAATTCATGAACCAGATAATCATAATGGGTAGAATGACAAGAGACCCTGAACTGCGCCACACCCCAAACGGGGTTTCGGTTGCATCATTCACATTGGCTGTAGACAGAGGCTATACACCCAAAGACGGGAGCGAGAAGCTGACAGATTTCATTGACGTTGTGGCGTGGCGCAACACAGCGGAGTTTGTCTCTAAATATTTCGTCAAAGGCCAGATGGCGGCTGTATCGGGCCGTCTGCAAATCCGCGACTGGACGGACAAAGAAGGCAATAAACGCAGGAGCGCGGAAGTCATTGCCGACAATATCTACTTCACCGAAAGCAAGAAAAACAGAGAAGCCTCATATGGCCATGTCCCGGTGGAGCACAAGGAAGATCACAATACCGGATATTCATCACCGGTAGAGAGTTCCGATTTTTCCGAACTGGATATGGACGACGGCGATTTACCATTTTAATTTTAATGCAAAGGAGGAATAGCTTTGCCTGCTGAAAGAGAAAACAGACCTCATAGCGCCGCACGGAAGCGCAAGAAGGTGTGCCAGTTTTGCATCGATAGAAATCAAGATATTGATTATAAAGACAGCGCAAAACTAAAAAGATATACATCTGAGCGCGGAAAGATTCTGCCGCGCAGGACAACAGGCGTTTGCGCCCAGCACCAAAGGCGCCTTATGCTGGCAATAAAACGCGCAAGGCATGTGGCATTGATGCCGTATGTGATTGATTAGGAGTATAATACCCCATGAATAGCAACAAAGCGATTCCCTGGCGGATCGCTTTTTGCGTTTTTTCTTGACACTTCAATCATCAAAGAATATAATTATCCGAAATCAAAAGCGGGGAGAGGCGGTATATATGCTCAGAACACATATGGCGGGGGAGCTCCGTAAGGAGAATATTGGACAGGATGTGCGTTTGTCCGGATGGGTCGATACAATCAGAGACCACGGCGGCGTTAAGTTCATCGACCTTCGAGACCAAAGCGGGAAGACGCAGATCGTCCTCCATGATGAGGCGATGCTCGAAGGGGTAAACCGAGAGACAGTCGTCTCCGCGTACGGCAAGGTACGCGCCCGGGGTGATGAATCCATAAACCCGAAGCTCGACACCGGTTATATCGAGGTCTTCGCCGATAAGCTGGAAATCCTGGGTAAATGCCGCAACATGCTGCCGTTTGAAATAGACGACTCGACCTCGACACGCGAGGAAGTACGCCTGGCATACAGATATCTTGACCTGCGCAACCCTGCGATCCATAATAATATCGTCCTGCGCGCACGCATAATCAGCTATATCCGCAGGCAGATGGAGGAGATGGGGTTTCTTGAGATGCAGACGCCGATACTGACTGCATCTTCGCCGGAAGGCGCGCGCGATTATCTGGTGCCAAGCCGCAAACACAGGGGGAAATTCTACGCGCTGCCGCAAGCGCCGCAGCAGTTCAAGCAGCTGCTTATGGTATCAGGCTTCGACAGGTATTTTCAAATCGCGCCATGCTTCCGCGATGAGGATGCGCGCGCGGATAGGTCTCCCGGGGAGTTTTACCAGCTTGATTTTGAAATGGCTTTTGCGGAGCAGGAGGATGTCTTCGCGGTTGCCGAGAAGGTCATGTACGAAACATTCACGGAGTTCTCGGAAAAGAAAGTATCCCCGCCGCCGTTTCAAAGGCTGACATATGCGGAAACAATGCTCAAATACGGCACAGACAAGCCCGACTTGAGAAATCCCCTTATAATCATTGACCTGACCGCATATTTTTCAAAGGTGGAGTTTGCGCTGTTCAAAAATAAGCCTGTACGCGGAATAGTCGCCAACTGCTCCGGGCGGCCACGGAGCTTCTTCGATAATTCATTGAAGTATGCTACGAATATCGGCATGAAGGGTCTTGGTTATCTTACGCTCTCGGAGGGTGATTTCAAGGGTCCGATCGAGAAGTTTCTGAGCGCAGAGCAGAAACAGGAGCTGATTGACCTGGCAGGGATGAAGGAAGGGGATACGCTGTTTTTCATCTGCGACTCCCAGGCTGTGGTAAACGGGCTTGCCCGGGATATACGAAACTGGCTCGGCGAGAATCTTGAAATCGCAGCAAACGATACCTTCGAGTTTTGCTTCATAACCGATTACCCCATGTATGAGTACAACCCCGAAACCCAGGGCTACGACTTTACGCATAACCCGTTTTCCATGCCGCAGGGCGGCCTTGAAGCACTCGAGACGAAAAACCCGCCTGAGATTTTTGCGCATCAGTATGACATAGTATGCAACGGCGTGGAGTTATCCTCGGGGGCTGTACGCAATCATTCGCCGGAAATAATGGAAAAAGCATTCGCCATAGCCGGGTATCCGCCCGAAGAGCTTAGAAAGCGCTTCAGCGCGCTATACTCAGCATTCAAGTACGGAGCGCCCCCTCACGCGGGCATGGCACCGGGCATCGACAGGATAGTAATGCTGATAGCAGGGGAGGAAACGATACGCGACGTAATAGCCTTCCCCCTGAACAGCAATGCCCAGGACTTATTGCTCAATGCCCCCAACGAGGTGTCGGAGAAACAGCTCCGCGAAGTACATATTAGGATTAGGAGTTAGTTATTATGCTGAATAATAAGACAGAGCTTGACAGGATTGCGCGGCTGGCGAAGCTTTCGGTGCTTGCCAACGAGGCTGATACGCTGATTGCCGACCTGGATGATATAGTTAAAGTCGCGCAGTCGATAGATGATGTCGATTTGACCGGTTATGACTGCTCGGGCGATGCGGCCTCATCTGAGCTGCGCGAGGACATTGCCGTTGAATCGACGCCGCCGGAGGTCATATTAAGAAGCGCGGCAGAGAGCCGTGACGGATTCTTCCAAGCGCCGAACTTCCACGGAGTTCAGGTAAAGAGTTGATAATTGAGAGTTGAGAGATTAGTATGACATCAATTTCTGAAATTGCGAAACTGCTCCGCGAGGGGGATGTTTCGTGTACGGAGCTGACGAGGGAATACCTCGGAAAAGCGAAAAAGCAGAATCCTGAGCTTAATGCGTATATATCAATCACCGAGGAGACGGCTCTTGAAGCAGCAGCCGGGGTTGACAGCAAGCTGAGAGCCGGGCAGGAACTGCCGCCGCTCGCGGGGATTCCGTTTGTCCTAAAAGACAATATTGCCACAAAAGGCATCGAGACGACGTGCGCATCCGGGATGCTCGCCGGCCATGTGCCGCTATATGATGCCGCTGTATGGGAATATCTCCAAGCCCAAGGCTCGGTACTGATAGGCAAGGGCAACATGGATGAGCTTGGGATGGGGGCGACAGGCGAGACTTCGCACTACGGCGTGCCCCGCAACCCGTGCAATACTGATTATGTCGCCGGAGGGAGCTCGGGCGGGGTTGCTGTTGCGGTGGCTTCGGGCACAGCTGCATTCGGGATTGCGACCGACACAGGCGGCAGCATAAGGCAGCCGGCTTCGCTATGCGGCTTGGTTGGCCTGAAGCCTACCTATGGAGCGGTATCGCGCCATGGCCTAATCGCGCTTGCTTCGTCTCTGGATCAAATTGGTACTATAACAACTACAGTCAGGGATGCTGCTGCTGTGTTTGATGCAATCTGTATGTGTGATGAGCGTGATGCGATGAGCAAGGGCGGCAGTCCGGTCTCCCCGCTGGCGGATGGCAATGTCCGCGGAACCAAAATTGGCGTGCCAAAAGAATTTTACGAGAACCTTGATGCAAGCATTGGGCGCTTGATGGAGGATGCGCTGAAAGCATTTGAGAAAATGGGCGCGACACTCATAGATGTCGGCTTCCCGCTGCTGCATCACAGTCTGTCTGCATATGTTATCATTTCATGCGCGGAAGCCGCCTCGAACCTCGGATGCTTCGACGGCCTCAGGTACGGTCACCGCGCGTCGGCTTTCGACAACATTGATGATTTTACCTGCAAAACCCGAAGCGAAGGATTTGGCGCGGAGGTCAAGCGGAGGATTCTGCTTGGGACATGCGTTTTAAGCGCGGAGTATTATGATGCGTATTTCGCAAAGGCTTTGATGCTCAGAAACGCTATAAAGAACGAGTATAAACGGCTTTTCGGCATATGTGACTGCTTGGTTACGCCGACAGTCCCAATGGCTGCGAAGAAAATCGGCGAGAAACGCGGCGAAAGTAATTACCGCATTGATAATCTCACGGCCTCTGTGAACATTGCCGGTTTGCCCGCAATATCCATCCCGTGCGGCTATGACAGCAACAAGCTGCCGGCAGGCCTGCAGATTATCGGCGATAAGTTCCGCGAGGACATGATCCTAAACGCCGCGCTGGCGTTTGAGAAATAAGAAGTGAGATGTGAAGTTTGAAGGTCTTCAAACTTAACTAAAATTTAATGAACGCAAGCGGCTCCCGCTGCGCGAAACCGCCGCTGTTGCGACATTTTTATGACCTTTCATGGTCGCTGATGCCGTTTGCGTTCGGAATGGACAGGTCATAAAAATGGGAAATAATTGGGAGATGGTTGTGGGGCTTGAGACACATGTCGAGCTTTCCACAAAGACAAAAATATTCTGCTCATGCACAACGAAGTTCGGCGGTGAGCCGAATACGCAGTGCTGCCCTATCTGCCTGGGGCATCCGGGCACGCTGCCGCTGCTGAATAAGAACGCCGTTCGTTATGCGGTACTGGCGGGGCTTGCGCTAAACTGCCGCATCAATAACCGCTCGGTTATGGCGAGGAAGCACTATACATACCCCGACCTCCCAAAAGCGTACCAGATATCGCAGTATGACAAGCCTATCTGCGAAGAAGGTTATGTAATACTGAGCAGCGGGAGGAAAATACGCATAACGCGCATACATATCGAGGAAGACGCGGGGAAGCTAATCCACGCGGATGGCGCTGTTCTGATTGATTATAACCGAGGCGGGGTCCCGCTGATAGAAATAGTCACAGAGCCTGACTTCCGAAGCTCCGCCGAGGCAGTCGAATACCTTGAGAAGCTGCAATCGATGCTTCGCGCAGTAGGTGTTTCGGACTGCCGTATGCAGGAAGGCTCGCTGCGGTGCGATGTGAATATTTCATTGCGGCCCGCAGGCAGCAGCGGGCTTGGCACAAGAGCGGAGATAAAAAACCTCAACTCATTTGTCTCTGTATCCGGGGCTATTGAGTATGAATATGAGCGACAGAGCGACATACTGGACTCTAAAGGCGCGGTTGAGCAGGAGACACGCGGCTGGAACGCGGATACAGGGGAAACGGTGAGGCAGCGCGGTAAAGAGAACGCAGACGACTACCGCTATTTCCCCGACCCCGACCTTGCGGAGATACATATATCAGACGAAGATATAGAGCAGCTGCGCCAATCGCTGCCGGAACTCCCCGAGGCAAAATACGGGCGTTACATAAACGAACTGGGCATATCGGCAGCCGATGCGAAGCTGCTTACGAAATACCGCAGGGTTTCGGACTATTTCGAGGAAGCCTGCCAAGGGGTAGATGAGCCGAAAACAGTCGCATCCATCATGGTGATGCAGCTCTTTGCGCTGATAACGACGGAAGCCGCCCGCGAGGAGTGGAATCCAAAGACGACGGCGCAGCAGCTAAACGATCTTGTCAAGCTAATAGAGAGCGGCAAGCTCAGCCGCAACCTCGCCAAACGCGTCTTAAGCAAGATGCTCGAATCAGGCCGGGATGCCGGGGACTTCATATCGGAAGAGGATTTATCAGGCTTTTCGCTGGAAACGCTGGCCGGGCTATGCGCGGAGATAATTAAACGCGAACCAAAAACCGCCGCGGATTACCGCAGCGGCAAGGAGAAAGCAATAAAAGCATTGGTGGGCGCTGTAATGCGAGAATCAAAAGGCCGCGCAAACGCCATAGAAGCAGAGGAAGTTCTAAAGAAACTGCTGTGACAGAACTGCGCTATATCTAACGCGCTATCGTCTCAGAACTGTTCCCCGTCCTAATTCTCAATTCTCCTTTCTCAATTCTCAATTGTAACTTAGTGACAGTAATTTTCTTCTTTTTTGTTTGCGTTTTCAATCACTAAGTTACCAAGGGATGGCCGTAGTAATACTACTACACCCTCTATTTCGCCTTGCCGACCGAGCAGGCGTAAACTGTGTATTCCTCGAAGCCATCCAGTCCGAGGGTCTCGTCGCAGTATTTTTGGTTAAATGCGGCGAAACAGCAACTCACCAAGCCCATGGCGGCGGCGGATAGCATCCAGTTCTGGCCAACGTGGCCTTGGTCGATAAGCACTACGCGGTGAGCCATATCGGTATAGCGCCACTCCGCGCGGTACGCTTCGCATGTCAGGAAAATGACGATCTGAGCTTCGGCGGCGAACTTCTGGCCGGCAAGCATCATCGAGACACAGCTTCCGTGGTCGTCGATAGGCTTTATAAACTCTACCGACACACGCTTTTCACCAACGTGCTCAAGAGGGAGGTAGCGGTAAAGCCCCGGTTCGAGACCCTCGACATTGCGCGCGATAAAGTATGTCTCAAACGGATGCCTTGCGCCGCCGCTCGGCACCGGGCGGAACGTGGCATAGTTCTGGCCGCGTATTTCCTGAATCCCCTGCGAGCTCCACAATAGGAACGCGAGCTGGTTCTGCGGCATCTGCGCGTCTGCGTCGTATGTCCTAACGCTTCTGCGCATATCAAGCAAATCAAGATATGACGTAGTGCGCAGGGCAGCTTCGAAATCAGACCGCAGCTCGATTGCTTCGCCCTTCTTCTCAATGCACAGCGGCGGCTGGGGCAGCTTTTTCTGCTGGTCGCTGTCTGCCATGTTCACGGAAAAATCCGGGCACTTCATGAAATCCCGCTTAACGCGGATACTCTCCCACATGCCCTCGTTACGGATATCGTTGTTCATTATTTAGTTCACCTCTAAGTAAAATCCATAGAAATAGTTTGGAGCGGGCGATGGGAATCGAACCCACACAGCGACCTTGGGAAGGTCGTACGCTACCACTACATCACGCCCGCATATTACTGTTTAATTTGTTTCATTCTACCATTGAACTAATTAAGCATTGGTGGTATTATATATAAAATCTTTTTATTTTGCAAGAGTAAAGTTTTTATGGGGGTAAATATATGATTAAGGTTAATATCGAAGGTACGTTAGGATTCCTGAGCGAAGGCGAGATTGGCGCAATCGACACGCAGGGGCCGCTGAAAAAGCTGGAAACGCTCTACGAAAACGGGTGGATGAACCTGCCTGCGGTTTACAGCGCGGAGCTGTCGTGGAAAGTGAAGGAAATCGCCGCGAAAATCCGAGGGCAATCCAAGGTGCTTGTCGTGCTGGGCATCGGCGGGTCATACCTGGGGGCGCGTGCGGCAATAGAATATATCATTTCGCCTAACTACAATTCCTTGCCGAAGGATACCCCGGATATACTGTTTGCGGGGAATAATGCATCCGGGGAGTATTTACAGGAGATAATCGATCAGATTGGAGAGAGAGATTTTTCCGTAAATGTCGTGTCAAAATCAGGCTCAACGATAGAAACAGCAATCGCTCTGCGGTTTTTTAAGGCGATGCTCGAGGAACGTTATGGCAGAAACGGACTCAAGGAGCGCTTATATGTGACGACGGATAAAGGCTCCCCGCTTTGTGCTATGGCAGAGCGGGAGGGATACGCATATCTGGAAATGCCGCCGGAAGTAGGGGGTAGGTACAGCGTGCTGACCGTGGTCGGACTGCTGCCTTGCGCTGTGGCGGGCATCAATATAGATGAGATGATGGGGGGAGCGAAAGAGGAGCTGGAAAACGGTCTGAAAGAAGCTTGCCTATACGCAGCAGCTCGGCAGGTGCTATACAGAAAAGGCAAGAAAATTGAAATGCTCGCTTGTTTTGAACCGGCATTTCGGTATACAGGAGAATGGTGGAAACAGCTCTTTGGCGAAAGCGAGGGAAAAGAGGGTATCGGCATTTTCCCGGCATACGCAGACTATACGGCTGACCTGCATTCTCTCGGGCAGTACATCCAAGAGGGGGAGCGGACGATAATGGAAACATTTGTTACATTTGACAATCCAAGAGTAAGCCCGCTGATTCCCGGAGGCTCGCTGCATGTTGACAAAATCGCATCGCTTGCGGGCATGGATATGTATAAAATTAACTCATCGGCTGCCGCCGCCGTAAAAAAAGCGCACATTGACGGGGGAGTGCCTGTTATAGAGCTGATTGCCCCTGAAGCATCCGCAGCCTCATTTGGCGCCCTTGCGTACTTTTTCAAGCGTTCATGCGCCATATCATCGCTGATATCAGGCGTGAACCCGTTTGGGCAGCCGGGTGTAGAGGCATATAAAAAGAATCTGTTTGCGATATTGGGCATATAGCGTTTTTATAGTTGAACATCCGCCACAGAACTGATAGAATAACTGACAGCCGGGCGTTTAATACTAACAGAAAGGATTTGGTAAAATTGGTTAAGTTAATAATGGGTCTTAAAGGCTCAGGTAAAACGAAGAACCTCATTGAATTGATAAACAAAGCCGCAGAAGAAGAAGCCGGTGATGTCGTCTGCATAGAAAAGGGGTCGAAACTCACTTACGACATTCCGTACAAGGTCAGGCTTATAGACACATCGCATTATGATTTTACCGGCTACGACTATCTTAAAGGCTTCATAAACGGCCTTTACTCGGCAAATTATGATATCACGCATATCTTTATAGACAGCGTGTTGAAAATAATAGGCACTGGCATTGACGATGATACGGAGGAGTTCCTAAGCTGGTGCGAGAGCTTCGGCGAGCGGGAGGATATAAAGTTTACCATAATGCTTAGCATAGACATCACTCTTGCTACAGATGGGCTGAAAAAGTATTTTTAGCAGGTTTTGGGAGTAAGGGGTCATGGCTATGCCGCAGTCTGCAACAACGCGCTTGTTTCCTGAGTTTGAGCAAATCCTGCCTGCGGAGGGGATGCCGAGGCTTTTGCTGCATTGCTGCTGCGCGCCGTGCGCAAGCTCTGTGATTGAGCAGCTGTCGCCCTATTTTAGCATTGCCCTCTTGTTTTACAATCCGAACATCCGGCCGAGGGAAGAACACGATAAGCGCGCTGCGGATATGGGTAAGCTGCTCGCATCGGGGCAATTTATCAACGGTATTGAGCTGATCATCAGAGACGGCGGGGTTTCCGATTTTGACGGTATTATAAGAGCTTTCCCTGACGAAGCCGAAGGCGGGGAACGCTGCAAGGCGTGCTTTGAACTGCGTCTTGCCGAGACTGCGCTTGACGCGAAAACAGGAGGGTATGATTGCTTCGCTACGACACTGTCTGTCAGCCCGCATAAAAACGCAGCACTTATAAACAGCATCGGAAGCAGATTGGCCGATGAGCAGGGGATAAGGTTTTTGCAGGCGGATTTCAAAAAACGCGACGGCTATAAGCGCTCCGTTGAGCTGTCTAAGCTGTATGGGTTGTACAGGCAGGATTACTGCGGATGTCGTCGGAGTGGACTGCGCTAAGTCTATTTAGAAAGTGAGAATTTTATGTTTAAGGTTAATATCAGGCAGATGGCTTTTGCGGGGATTGTTGCCGCTACTTATGCTGCGCTTACGTTTGCGGTTGCGCCCGTTGCTTACGGACCGATACAGTTCCGTATTGCGGAGGTGCTCTGTATACTTCCGTTCTTTTTCCCTATAACAGCACCGGCGCTGTTTATTGGCTGCGCCATTGCGAATCTGCTTAGTCCGTACGGTATGCTAGATGTGATAGCGGGGTCGTCGGCATCGCTCTTAGCGGCAATCTGCACAATGCAGATAGGGCGGATAAACAGAGAGAAGATTGCAGCAAAAGCATTGGCGTGTTTTCCGCCTGTGTTTTTCAATGCGCTTATAATAGGCGCGGTCATTGCCCTGCCGACTACAGGCGGGGGAGAGGCATTCTGGCCTTCTTTTGCCACGTTTGGCCTTCAAGTCGGGCTGGGGCAGTTAGTCGTCCTGTATGGCTTAGGGCTCCCGATTATGATTTACCTCCCGAAAACACGTTTGTTTAAGGTTTTAACAGGCCAAGTGCTTAGAATAGACAAGCCTGCGTAATAATGCTTTAACTTAAAAAAGCAACTCTTCATGGGGTAATAGTCCGCACCGTGCCTTACGCGCGGATGATTGTTTCTGTGCCCCCGTGAATAGTGAAAGAAAAGAGTCTGTGCCAAAGCTGACACAGACTCTCTTAAACATTTAATTAAACTAAACCAGTCTTTTTGCGCCGAACCAGACTCTTAGGTAGTATGTGCTGTCCAGCCGGCTTATTATGACGCCGACGCCGGTCTGGGAAGCGTGTACGAACTCATCGCCGCCGATGTATATGCCGACATGCGTAACGCTGCTGCCATTGGATGAGAAGAATACCAAATCGCCGGGGACTAAGTCGGATTTAGCGATGCGCGTACCGTTATCCCTCCACTGACCTGAGGCGTTGCGGGTGACGGTGATGCCGGCAACTTCTCTGTAGACATAGGTTACTAAGCCCGAGCAGTCGAAGCCGGATGGAGAAGCGCCGCCCCAAACATACCTCGTACCCAAGAACTGGAGAGCGAAATCAGCTATCTGCTGGCCTAATTCGCGGTTTGCGGCGGGAGCGGAGACGGCAGGGGAAGAAGCGGAGGAATCGGTGCCTGTCCTGCTGGCGGCAACGGCGGCTCTCTGGCCGGTAACAATTTCTATCAGATCCGAACGGATATAGCCGACATGCCCGCCGTTTTGGATCTTATACCAACCGTTATTTATGCCGATTACGGTAAGAACAGTGTTCTCTACATATGAGGTGATAATGCTGCTGGTAGTGTTCGGCCTGGCGCGGAGATTCACCCTGCTGCCGGTGACACGGCCCTGGGCATTGAAATTCTCGGCAGTGAGAATATCCCTTAGCAGGGGTACACTGATAAAACCGACAACCCCGTGGAAGTTGACCCTGTACCATTCGCTGTTTGTGCGCTCCAAGATGACTACGATATCGCCTTCGCTCAGCAAGGTAATTACGGAATGATTCAGACCCGGGCCGGAGCGAAGACGCAGATTTTCGGTATCTACGGTTGCGGCTCCGTATGCAATGCCGGTATTTGTCGCCGAAGCATCAAGCGGAAGAGCGGATGCGGCGATGACTATTATTAGGATTGCCAGAATGGATTTCTTCGCAATGTTCATGTTATGACCTCTTTTTGCGGGCACTGCCTTAATAAAACAGTTGCGTGCGATGGCTGCCCGTGTTATATGCGGGTAAAACCGCGTCAGCCTGCTGCCAGGGCTCTTTCGAGCCAGACCGCAGCCAAATCGACAGCTTCGTATAAGCTGGTTTTCTCGCTTTTTTTGATGACCCTGTCCCTGGATTTCAAATCGGAGTCTGTGTATTGGAGCTGAACGGATACCCTTGATGCCAGAGTGATGCCGTCGGCTTGCTTTTCTTCTGTTATTTGGAGCATGATGATATATTTATCCGACATTCTGCCGTAATAAATAAGGTTGTCTTTTCTTCTGAGGGGATGGCCTTTATATTCGAGGATATTGCTTGTATTTTTTGCGGCTACGGGCACAGCAAAACCTCCTCATTACGATTTGTAACGAAATTGTAACACATTGTTTCCTCTGTGTCAATAGTGTTTTTATACATATTGGCTATGCAAGATACCTAAAAAATTGTGTCCGTTGCGGCTAAAATGCGTGTAAGTAACGCAAAAAGAGCAGCTTGGCGATGCTGCTCGTCTTTGTGACATATATTGCTACGTTCCTTATCCCTGGAGATAAGAGCGGACGAGTTCCTGCAGAAGCTCGTCTCTGTCGAGCCTGCAAATCAGGCTTCGGGCATTGTTATAGTTGGTGATATAGGTGGGGTCTTCGGACAGGATATAACCCACAATTTGATTTACAGGGTTGTAACCTTTGATTCTGAGGGCTTCATAAACCGTCGACAACACGCGGCGCGTGCCGTCACCTTCGCTTACTACCTCAAACTTTCTCGTGTAGCCGTCGTTTATCATGCTCAATCCCTCGTCTCATTTATTATACCAAAGAATTATAGCAGATTATTATTCAGAGTAAAAGTAAAAAATGGTTACAATCATGTGACATTTATTGCATTTGGTTACTTTGGTTACTGCAATGTTACCGGTCACGGGTCATTGCAGGTTGCACTGTGCCTTACGCCCGGGCTGCTATTTCTGTGCCCCATGATGATTAGTAAAACTATAATTGCTCTTTACTGAAAGGCATAGGTAGCAGCGTTCCCAGCGTGTAACTCACATAGCGTCCGTCCGAGCGTGTGCACAGCACCTCGATTTCCGGGGAAAACTCATTGAGAAGCTGACGGCATGAACCGCATGGGAAATAATAAGTGCTCCCTTCGGATATTATGGCAATGCGGTTGAAACTGCGTTTGCCTGCGGAGATTGCGGCTGCCACCGCGGCGGCTTCAGCGCAGATTGTTGTTCCGAATGCCGGGTTTTCAATATTGCAGCCGGAGTATACCGAGCCGTCGGCGCATTCGACGGCTGCGCCGACTTTGAAGCAGGAATACGGCGAATACGAATTTTTCATAGCCTCGGCAGCTACGCCGATAAGTTTTCTGTCTGTCATAAATAGTCATTCCTTTCAAAAATCTTCAGGTGCAACGCTGCACTAAGGAGCTATTGATAAATAAATTACACAAGCTATTAAAACCCCTGTTTATATAAAGTAATGAATCCCGCTCTCAAGAACCGGCTGGTGCTTGTTTCCGTAAATATTTTTCGCGATATGTCCGCCGCTGCGCTCGAAATGACCCATTTTGCCAAACACTTTGCCGTCGGGGCTGAACAAACCCTCAACTGCCATAACTGAGCCGTTCGGGTTGATATGCGTATCCATTGACGGGTTGCCGTTAACATCCGTATATTGCGCGGCAATCTGTCCGTTGGAGATAAGATGCCCCAGCATAGCTTCGGAAGCAGAGAAACAGCCTTCCCCGTGGGATATGGCGACGGTGTGCATATCGCCTACATTGCTTAGCGACATCCAAGGGGAGTTTACCGAAACTACGCGGATGTTCACATACCCGGCTTGATGCCTGTGAATCAGATTGCCTGTGATCGTTGGCTTGTCCGCCGGGCAGAGGCTTGAGCATGATGCTGTCGGAGAATCAGAAGCACCGCCTTGTGGGTAAGCGCGGCTGTATGCCGGGATTATCTCGCCGAAAGGCACCAGCCCTAACCTGAGCAGCGCATGAAAACCATTGCCGATGCCGAGAATCAAGCCGTTTCGTGTTTTCAGCAGTTCGCTTATAGCATCTGAAATGCCCGGTGCCCGTAAGAGCAAGGCTGCGAGCTTGCCGGCGCCGTCCGGTTCGTCGCCAAATGAAATACCGCCCGGAAGAAGTATTATCTGGCTTTCCCTTATCGCCTGCGCAGTATCAAAAACCGATTGAGCATATGCGCCTGCGGACATATTTCGGATTAGGGCAGTTTTAGCAATACCGCCTGCTCGTATGACGGCCCGGGCAGCATCAAGCTCGCCGGTTGCGCCGGGATATGTTATGATCAGCACGCGGGGTTTTGCAAAGCTGCTGCCCGAAGCGGCTGATTTGAGTTTATTGGCATCAACGCCCTTTGCCGCAGGAGAGCCGCCGGGGATAAGAAGACCTTCGGAGTCAGTGGATGCAGTGGGTGTAGCGGCGACAGCGGGTGCAGCGGGTGCAGCGGTGTCAGTGGATGCAGCGGTGGCGGCGGGTGTAGCGGCGGCAGTGGTTGCATTGGCGGCGGTGTGCGCGGGAATCGTAGATTTCGTGGGGAAAACAGATTCAAGGGTGCTTGACCAAAGAACCCGCAGCTCTTCGAGCGTGGCTGAATCGCCTCTAATCTTTAGTATAGGCTCAGGTATTGTGCGGCCTATAAGCATGGCTTCGGGCATATCCGCGTGAACGGGGCGCGCTATCTCGGCGATTATTGCGGCGGGAGCATAACCAAACAGAGTATCGGGGTCAAGGCCGTCCGCCATTTCAAACCCTACGCGGTTGCCAAGCGCCATCTTGAAGATACCCTCGGCAGGACCGCCGTCCGTTACAGCCCAGGCTGATAATATGGTTTTAGCTTCTACAAGCGCGCGGATTGCTTTCCATGTACGCATAGTATCTGCTAAACATGCACCCGCATTGAAAAGCACGATGTCGTTCCCGGCAGATTTAAATTCCGGGGTTATGATATGCGCGGCATCATTTGGGGCGATTGCAAACGAGACAAGGGTGGGGGGGACGTCCAGGTCGTTATACGAGCCGGACATGCTGTCTTTCCCGCCGATTGCGGCAAGCCCAAGCTCTTTTTGCGCTTCAAATGCTCCGAGCAGGGCGGAAAACGGCTTGCCCCAGCGAACGGGCTCGCCACGAAGCCGCTCAAAAAACTCCTGAAAAGATAGGTATGCAAGAGAAGGGTCGCAGCCGGCGGCGGTTAACTTGGCAACGGATGTCACCACTGCGGTTTTGCCGCCGGAAAAAGGATGCTCGGAGGATAAATACGGGTCGAACCCGAATGACATTACAGAGCAGGTGGTTGTCTCTGAGCCTACAGGCACAGGAAGCAGCGCCGCCATAACCTGTGCCGGGGTATCCTGGGTTATGCCGCCGTTCTTCATTAGTACGCCGCAGGCTCCCGCAGTTCCGTCGAACATCTCATATAACCCGCGCTGCGAGCAGTATCTCAGGCTGCTTACAAGACTGCGGATCGAGTCTAAGGGTGACGGTTTGGTACTATTGGCTAAGACGGCGGGCTCATCTGCCTTGCGTGCTCGTTTTTCAACTCTGACGGATGCATGTTTTGTGGCCCCGCTGGTCGAAAGGAACTCGCGTGACAGGTCCGCAATTACTTGCCCTTTATAGCGCATGACCATGCGGGGGGAAGCCGTGACCTCCGCTATTACATAAGCTTCAAGGTCCTCGCTTTCGGATTTTGCTATGAACCTATCGGCGTTTTCCGCTGCGACGACTACTGCCATGCGCTCTTGGGATTCAGATATGGCTATCTCTGTTCCGTCGAGGCCTTCGTATTTCAAGCGGACAAGCGAGAGATCGATATCCAGCCCGTCAGCAAGCTCCCCGACGGCGACGGAAATGCCGCCCGCGCCGAAATCATTACATTTCTTTATCATTTTTGTGACCTCAGGGTCAAGGAAGAGCCGCTGTATCTTACGTTCCTCCTGCGCATTGCCTTTTTGCACCTCCGAAGCCATTGTAATGACCGGGCGGTCAGTGTGCGCTTTTGAAGAACCGGTCGCGCCTCCTATGCCGTCGCGCCCTGTCCTGCCGCCGAGCAGTATGACCTTATCACCGGGAACCGGCGTTTCGCGGATTACATTACATGCTTTTACGGCTGCGACTACTGCGCCGAGTTCCATGCGTTTGGCCGCATAACCCGGATGGTATATCTCATGCACATGGCCGGCGGCAAGGCCGATTTGATTGCCATATGATGAGTTGCCGCGCGCAGCGGTAAGGGTGAGCTTCCGCTGAGGTATTTTGTCAGGAATGGTGTCCTCTATGCATGTGCGCGGGTCGGCAGAGCCTGTAACGCGCATGGCCTGATAAACATATGCCCTGCCTGATAATGGATCGCGTATCGCGCCGCCTACGCATGTTGCCGCGCCGCCGAACGGCTCGACTTCGGTGGGGTGGTTGTGGGTTTCGTTCTTAAACATCAGCAGCCATTCTTCGTTTTTGCCGTCAACCTGCGCGTCAATGCGGACAGAACAGGCGTTTACCTCGTCTGAGATTTCAACATTCGGCAGTTTGCCGCTCAAACGGAGCGACTTGGCGGCAATGGTCGCGATATCCATCAGCGTTATGGGGCGGGTAGCCGCTTCGCCGCCGTATACCTCGCGCCTTGATTTGAGGTACGATTCAAATGCTGCTTTTACATCGGGGTCTTTAATTGAAATGTCGGTCAGATGCGTGAGGAAAGTAGTATGGCGGCAGTGGTCGGACCAATATGTGTCTATAACACGCAGTTCCGTAACTGTCGGGTCGCGCTTTTCCGTGTCACGGAAGTATGACTGCAAGAAGCAGAGGTCGGCCATGTCCATAGCAAGATTGTATTCGCTGAAAAAGCTGCGCACTGTTTCATCGTCAGCGGTTATGAAACCGGATATGGCTTTTACCGGATCAGGAACCGGGTATTCGGCAATCAATGTGCCCGGTTTGTCATGCGATGCTTCACGGCACTCCAAGGGGTTAATGAGGTAACCGCGCATCCGGTTAAAATCACATTCCGGGATATCACCGCAAAAGGCATACAGTTTCGCGGTTCTGGCGATTGGTTTCATATGAGGCGCGGCATCCGGCTGCCCGAGCTGAATTACCCGCAAGCACTGCTCGCAAGCATCCGCGCGCTGGTCATACTGCCCGGGAACCGCTTCAACGGCGAGGATTTTTGCCCCGGCATCAAAGACAGGGGGATATTCATCATAAAACTCGTCTGACTGCGGGTCTGCGAATACCGTAAAACGCGCGGTGTCATAGACGGATTCATCCACTCCTTCAATATCATATCTGTTTATAACACGCAATGATGTAAGCCCGCTTATCTTGAGAAACCCGCGCAATTCTTCTAGCAAGGATTTTGCCTCAATATCGAACCCCGGCTTTTTTTCCGTATAGCACCTTAAAACGCCCAATGTATATACCCCCATAACTTAATTTAAATGTTGCAACTAATTAGCACCTTAATGATTACTTTAACAAATAAAAACATCAAATCAAATCCGTCTGCGGAGCAGACACAACAACTGTCAACTGTCAACTGTCAACTCTCAACTCTCAACTGCGGCTTGTCCGCATTAGTTAAGCATCGCAAGGTTGATTGTCCACTCTGTAAAGTTGAAGAAAACCGAAGACGGGCTGAGCTCCGCGCTTAAAATCGCGCCCAGCGGTGTGTAAATAGCATATCTTTTGTAAAGAATCGGCGCAAACGGCGCATTGAGCCTTATTCTCTCGCAAAGAACAGAGGAGGCATACCTGATCTCGTTCGGGCCACGGGCGGCAAGAAAATCCTCGATAAACGGCGCATAACCCGTGCTGGCTGTTCTGCCGTAGTTCAGGGGCCCGGGTAAAAGCAACGAAGATAAATCGAAATCACCGCCGAGCACTGTCTCGCCGTAATACATATCGAAATCCCCTGTTTCCAGTGCGTTTATGAAGCGGTCCCACGGCAGTTCCCGCACGACGATGTTCAGACCCGCTATCCTGAGCGTTCTGGCAATCCTGTAAGCGGCCTGAACCTTATGTGTGTTCTCGCTGTTGACGATAAAATCAATGGAAAACGAAATATACCCGCCAAAGCCATCCGCAAGCTCAAGATAAGAATCGTCGTTATAGTCCTTCAACTCAGCCCTTTCAAACAGCAGGGACATCTCCTGATACGGATCAAGGGGATTGTCCTCCCAAGCCGTGTCATACCAAGGGAATGCAGGCGACAGGGCCAGAGGCGCGGCGAGGGACTGCCCGGGCATAATCTCGTCAACAATATACTGCCGTTCGATAGATGAACTGACCGCGCGGCGCACATCAGGGTCTCTGAAAACAATGGAGCTTGTATTAAAACCGATGAACTGAAGCGCGGTGGTGTCATAAAAGCGTGTTTCATGAAGGCGGTTGAGCCTGATGTCAAATGTATCGCCGGGGTCATCCCAGATCAGGCTAAGCGAGCCATCGTCGAACAGCTGCGTTAATTCATTATCACCGCTTGTCTTTAGGTTGATGATTAGGAGGGGTATTCCGGCTGCATCCCTATGCCGGTGGAAACGGATCAGACGGGGGGGTCCTTCTTCTACGATTGTATACGGACCTGTCCCGGGCGGGATACGCTGGTCTATGGTGCCGCTTTTTATTATCGGGAAATCGAGCAGGTTGAATAAACGGCTGTTCGGCGCGCTCAGCTCGATTCTAAATGTAAGGTCGTCGTCTACCTCCAAAGTCAGCACCGAATCGAATCTGCTGACATACCGCCCTCTCGACATCGCCTGCCTGAAAGAATATGCAACGTCATAGGCAGTCAGCACGGAACCGTCGTTCACTGCGATGTCGGGCTTGATCACGAACGTGAAGCGGGTATAGTCCTCTGTCTCCCAAGTGTCGCACAGCACGGGCTGGGCTTGGAAAGAGCTGTCGAGCGTAAAGAGGCTTTCGTACAGCAGCGAAGAGAGCAGAATGTTGTCGCGGCTGAGTGTTAATAATGGGTTTAGGGTGCCTGCATCGTCATAGCGAAGCGCAAACCGCCCTTGTGACGGAGGGCTCGGTGGCGCAGGCGGCGAAGTCTGGACGGGCTCATCATAGTCGGGGGGCGTTTCCTGCGGCTGTTGAGGGCTTGGTGGCGGCGGCTGATGCTGCACAGGCGGCACAAGGGCAAAAAACTCACACCCCTGTAAAACCGGCGCAATGAGTATCAATATTATAATGATAAAAAGCAAACACCGTCTAGCCAAACGAACCTCATTTCTCCGGGACAGAAACACTATACAACAACCAAAACCCCACACAAGCCCCTAACGCACACTAAGCACCCCAACTTTTAACACTAAACACTCAACACTCTAAACACTCTAAACACTCTCAACTCTCAACTCTCAACTCCCTCTAGCTTCTTCCGCAGCAGTTTTTGTATTTCATCGGCAAGCCGTTGGAACGCTGCTTGCCGCATGGACAGGGCTGGTTGGGGCCTATTTTCACGCCTTTTTTGACAGGCTGTTTCTTCACTGATGCATCGCCGCCTACGTTCTGGGCGGATGCGTTCATGTTGCGCACTACCCCGCGCCGTTGCAAGGACTCGTTTGCTTTCAGGCGGACGGTGAAGATGCGGCGCACGATTTCCTCTTTTATCCCGCCGATCATCATCTCGAACATATTAAAGCCTTCGCGCTTATACTCATCTACTGGGTTTACCTGGCTGTATGCGCGCAGTCGCACGGTATCCCTCAGGCTCTCCATCGCATCGATATGCTCCATCCAGAATTCATCCACGACGCGCAGCATAATTACACGCTCCAGCTCGCGCATAAGGGGAACCTCGGGGTTTCCGGGTGTCGGGCCGAGCTCGGCTTCTTTTAGCGCGTATGCAGCCCGTGCTTTCTCTTCCAGCAGTTCCTGGAGCTCCTCGCGCCCAAAGCCGCCGGAGGCCGGGAGCCTCACTTCGCCCCTGCGCAGGAACAGCGGCTCCAGCTGCGCTGTGATTGTCGACAACTGGGATTTGTCATCCAGGCTGATGAGCTCCCCAAAGCCCTCTCCGACAATAGCTTCAATTGATTCGGATATCATGGATTCGATATTGGTGCGAAGGTCCTCGCCGTCAAGGACTTTCCTGCGCTGGTTGTATATCAGCGTGCGCTGCGTGTTCATGACATCGTCATACTCAAGGACTGCTTTGCGGGACTGGAAGTTGCGGCTTTCAACCCTTCTCTGAGCGCTTTCGATCTGCTTAGAGAGCATCTTCCTTTCAATCGGCATATCGTCTTCAAGGCCGAGGGTTTCCATCAGGTTCATAATCCTCTCGGAGCCGAACAGCCTCATGATGTCGTCTGTAAGGGCTATGTAGAACCGGGTCTCGCCGGGGTCGCCCTGCCTGCCGGCGCGCCCGCGAAGTTGGTTGTCGATGCGCCGCGCTTCGTGCCTCTCGGAGCCGATGATGAAAAGCCCGCCGGCAGCCCTGACCTTTTCTGCCTCGGCTGATGTGACGGCGCGGTGTTTTGCCATGCTGTCGGCAAACATTTTCCGAGCATCTATGATATCTTGGTTATCGGTCTCGGCGTAACCGGTAGCTTCTGTAATCAGTTCGTCCGTCAGACCGGCTCTTTTCATGTCATGCTTCGCCATATACTCAGGGTTGCCCCCGAGCATGATGTCGGTTCCGCGCCCTGCCATGTTCGTGGCTATTGTGACCGAGCCGATTTTGCCCGCTTGCGCGACTATCTCGGCTTCCTTCTCGTGATGCTTGGCGTTTAATACATTATGCGGCACGCCGCGCTTTTTCAGCATCGAAGCGAGCAGCTCGTTTTTCTCTATAGATGCGGTACCGACAAGGACGGGCTGGCCTGATTTATGGCACTTTTCTATCTGGTCGATTATTGCCTTGTACTTGCCGCTCTCGCCTTTATAGACAATATCGGGATTGTCTAAGCGCACAAGCGGTTTGTTCGTCGGGATTTCGATTATGTCGAGCTTGTAAATCGCGCCGAACTCCTCGGCTTCTGTCAGCGCCGTACCCGTCATGCCTGAGAGTTTTTCGTAAAGCCTGAAGTAATTCTGGAATGTTATGGTCGCAAGCGTCTTGCTCTCCCTTGCTACCTCGACGCGTTCTTTTGCCTCGATCGCCTGATGCAGCCCCTCGTTGTACCGCCTGCCCAGCATGAGGCGGCCTGTGAACTCATCAACGATTATAACCTCGCCGTCTTTTACGACGTAATCAACATCGCGTTGCATTATGCCGTATGCCCGCAGCGCTTGGTTGATATGGTGGGACAATGTGCTGTTTTCGAGGTCGGCTAAATTCTCAAGGCCGAAATACTGCTCCGCTTTGGCAATGCCCCGTGCGGTAAGCGTGGCTGATTTTGATTTCTCGTCCACGACATAATCCGATGCGATGGATTCTTCTTCCTGGGATTTGTCGTCGATTGTGGCATAGACGGTTTTCTTCAGCCGGGCGACGAAATCGTTTACTTTGGTGTACAGCTCGTTGGACTGCTCGCCCTGCCCCGATATGATGAGCGGTGTGCGCGCTTCGTCGATGAGTATGGAGTCAACCTCGTCAACCACCGCGAAGATATGTCCGCGCTGAACCATGTCTTTTTTATACAGGGACATATTATCCCTCAGATAGTCAAACCCCAGTTCGTTGTTCGTGCCGTATGTTATATCCGCCGCGTATGAGGCGCGGCGCTCGTCGTTGCTCAGCCCGTGGACTATGAGTCCGACTTTCAGGCCCATGAAGCGGTGGACCTTGCCCATCCATTCGCTGTCGCGGCGGGCAAGGTAGTCGTTGACGGTGACGATATGTACGCCTCTGCCTGTCAGGGCGTTGAGGTATGAGGGCATGACGGCAACAAGCGTTTTTCCTTCGCCTGTTTTCATCTCAGCGATGCGGCCTTGATGGAGGACTAGCCCGCCGATTAGCTGAACCTGGTATGGCCGCATCCCCAGCACTCTTTCACTAGCCTCGCGTACGGCGGCGAACGCTTCCGGGAGTATGTCGTCAAGGGTCTCGCCATCTTCCAGGCGTTTCTTGAACTCCGGGGTCTTTGCTTTTAAGGCTTCGTCGGATAGGCTGCGGTATTCCTCTTCTAATTCTTCTATGTTATTTATTATAGGCATAAGCCTTTTCAGTTCACGGTCGTTATGGGTTCCGAAGACTTTTGAAATAACTGCATTTAACATTTATATAGTGATTCCTTTCCCTTATCTTCTTACAGCATCACAGATTATATCATAGTCTATGGGAAAATAAAACAAAATATTACAAAACAAATCAAAGTAATCATATGCGAAGTAATCAATGCTGCTCAAAAATAAAATTCAGAATATGCTGCTCAAAATTAAAATTATTTATTGACAACATTGCAGTAATAGTTTACAATGGCGTGTAATTACTCAAGGGGTTGGCTTATTTTGCATGATGCGGCCCCGCTTGGTTAGGTCTTTTCCGCTATATAGCTTCAAATGGGGGATTTCCCGAGTGGCCAAAGGGGGCAGACTGTAAATCTGTTGTCACCGACTTCGGTGGTTCGAATCCACCATCCCCCACCATTTTTTTTAGAAACCCTTGTAAACACAAGGGTTTCTGCATATATAAAAACTCTGTACACGTTCTGTACACGTTTTCCAATAAGTTCCGGCTCAACTTTGCAAACTAAAATATACCCAACTGAGCATCCGAATTTTGGGATGTTGAGTTGCGTATATTCACACACAAAAAATGCAAAGAGCCGATTCAAAAAACCGAACTCTTTGCAATAGGGAGTATGACATTGGGAGTATAGCCATAGTACCACAATATTGTCAACAAGTGTTGAACAAAAAGTAAACAATCACACAAAAAAAAGACGGCAAGCGTTTTCACACGCAAACCGTCTTTATTTTTTAGGTAACAATCTTGCACCGCACAACCTTATTAACTGAACAATCCCTGTTCGCAATATTCTTAATCAGGTTTGAAAGCCTGTCCTTTGCTTCGGCAAGGCTGCCGGAAGCCGCTGCCTTATCCAACCGTTCATTAACCAACCGCAAAACTTCTTTGTCTTTAATGAACGGTGCAGCCAGCCTAATATACCTCTCATTCGTATCCCCCGGAAGATACAAATCTGGGTAGTAGCCATTCGCAGATGCCAATTCCGCAATGACAAACTCGCCATCCCTACCCTTGCCAGCAACAAACACGGTCAGCGGTAGCGTGCCTAGCTTGAATGACCTAGCCCGGTTGTATGCTTCTTGAGCGACCTGCGGCAAATCCAGCGAATACCCGTTGCTCTTAATCGGAACAAGGATATGCTCATACGCGCCGTAGTCGCCAGCAATGCCAAGCATAACATGGTCGTTAACCCTGACGATTTTCTCCACGTTATCATTTACAACTCTCACAACTTCGCCATCGCACAGCTCGACCATCCGTGAGTCGCTTGCCATGATTGCAAAATTCTTGCCGCACATTGCGACTACCGCACTCATATACAGCCCCTTTGCGGAAGATTTCGCATGAGGCATAATATCATTCTCAGTCACAACTGTCCACCTTTTCTTCTTGTTCCGCAATCGTTTTCTCGCGCTGCTTATCAACAATTCCCTCGGCAAATATGAAGGCAACCAACGCGCCTATGCCGCCAAGTACAAGGGCGACTTGCTCAATGGCAAGCTTATCAATATTCAACGCCAACAAAATCGAAGTAGCAAACCCCGAAGCCGCGCTCCAGAATTTACGCGATGCTAATTTCTTTTTCCACATTATACGATTCCCCGCTTTTCGTTAAGTTTTTGCTTTTCCTCTTCCAACCGTATGCGCAAATCATCTTCGCAACATGTCTCTATCTGTACATCAAGCTGTACCATTTGAGATTCGTTGACGTTGTTAATTGCCTTCATAATTCTGTCAAGTTTATCCTCTATCTCTGCGAACTTATATACCGTGGCGTACCGCTGACCACCATGCTCATTGAATACAACGCGCTCCAGTTTGTCTATGCGCTTTAGCTTACGGTTAATCCATGAGACTATTATTGAAAACACGCCGAACACTGCGCCTAATTCAACAACCACGCGGATTAAATCTCCTACCGCTATATTTAACATTAGCTCACCATCTTTCTATATGCTAGGCTCAACCTCCCCCGGTTTCTCCATGTACTGTTTTGTTCTCTTTTCTTCGTCAACGCAAAGACCGTTTTTATTTAAACTTCCATCCCTGTACGCACATAATACAAAGTACCCGCTGGTTACGAAGCCACCAAACGTACCGATTACTACTATTGTAACATCGCTTAACGGTTCCCTATAAAACCATGCTAGTGTACCGTTAAGAATTAGTGAAAACATTACAACGAACATAGAAAATAAGCATATCTTCTTTGAGAACTGAATTTTTGGCTTGCGTTCTTTCCGTAGACCTTTTATAGAGTATATCTTCATGCCGCACACCTAAAACACGCCAGCCCTGCCAAGTACAGCTATCATTTCCTCTCGAGTAGGATAGCTTCTAGCCGCATTGCCGTTGACGATTTTCTTCTCCGTAGCTCTTCGCCAATGCCCTTCTTTTTTACTCCATTCGCTTTCAGCTTGACGTTGGCGATTGCTAATCCATACGTCCATCATTTCATCAAATTGTTCCTGAGTCATTTCTTCTTCCTCCTCTGCTACTAAATTTCCTAAGATGTATGCTTCGTAGCAAGCCGCCCTTGCCTGACCGCCCCTTGCGCCGTTTTGAATCAGCTGAGCATGAGTGTTAGCTTCCGGGCTACAAGCAGCGTTAGGCGCGTTGCCAGCACCGCCCACGGAATTGGATAGATACAGGCACATATGACCGCCTCTGTTCCACGGCGGCCCCGCCTCGTTGCGGCTTGGGTACTTCGCTCCGGGGTTGCCGCCTCCCATCCTTATGTGATGCATGAACTGACACAGCCCTGCGGCAACCATGCGATCACCTGCTAATATAATCACAGGGCGGGCTCTCCACTGGTTTAAGTCTGCTCTACCAAGAATTTGCTCCATTGTTTTTGCATCCGCTTCCTGCTGAGGCGTGACATCATAGTGGTCATTTCTCGCGCCCGTGAAACATAAATTGAATTTTCTGCCAGTTACAACGTCGATAATAGGAAACGCTTTGGATTTAACTAGCTGGTTAAACTGCGAATTGGTTAGCAATTCTACTTTATTCTTGCTCATTTTCAGCACCTCTTGACAAACGCCTTTTTAGCAATTCGGCGAAAGACACCACTGCTTCGGTATTAACTTCCGCTGTTTCTTCTGCGATTCCTTCTTGAATTTCCTGCTCCATAATAAAAACCTCCATTTAATAGCAAAAGCCGCTAGGCGTATACCTAGCGGCTGGTTAATCTACAGGCAGGTTTTAGGACTCTGCCGCGCCCGATGGGATTGGGTTTTGTCTCCATTCCGACATATATAGTTGTTCGCCATTGACAAAACCAACAAAATATTGTATACTTTATCTTGGAAACCCACCGACTACTGTTTATTTTGCCCCTCGTAGACGGTGACGGTAAAAAGACGGTTGCCTGACATCCCGCAGTGGAAGCGAGTGTGACGAATGCGGAAAGGAAGGACAGTGTGTTAGCTCCTGCGGGAAATCTTCTCGAAAGGAAAATGATACACTATAGACTATTTCTACGTTTTAGTTGGAGTTTGCAACATAATATCGGCAGCTATAGCAGTTGTTGGATTTGTATGCTCCCTTAGAAAGAAGAAGTAGACCGTCTGCTAGCACCAGTCGGTCTACTGAGTAGTTGAGGGCAAGCCCTCGATTGCAAAAGTATGTATCAACATGCGGCAACCGTCTTGGGTTTCCACTTCTTTATATTAACACAGGCGGTCTGCCTTGTCAAGAACAAAACAACTTATAACGCATCAGAAACAAGCATCTGGTTGTAAGCATCTAGCAAAGTCAGTATTTCCAAAAACAAATCTGGGTAATGTAATTTCATATCTCCATATTGCTTTACAACCGAAGCCGTGTGGACAACAGTTTGTTTGTGTATTCTAACATACGATACATCCGTAAGATTAAGCAAAGGGTATGTTGCTGGGACTAATTCATAGTCGTACTTCGGGCTCAAAAATGCTCTTTTGGTTACTTTTGAAATAGGAAGAACATTCAAATCGTCTTTGTCTGCTATGCCAACTACCAGCACCGGTCTCATTTTGAAATCATTTACGCCGCTGGCTGTATTAAAGAACGGCATGACAAATCCGCATACCTTACCAATCATTGAACCGCACATCCAACGGACTCAAACTCGTCATAATACATATCCCAAACGCTATCATACGGCCTAACTTTTTTTGCGTCTATTCTTATATCCGACAATGAAAGAACGGCAGAGCCATCATCGTCCTTTGCTAAACCTATTCTCGCATTTTTCCATGAAATTTCATTATGAGACAGTTTGCTTAACTGCCACGATTCAATCACTCCGTACTCATTAATAACATTGTTCAGAATATATGCGCTTGCAAAAGAAACTTTCCCGCAGCCAGACTGGATGCCAACAGGAGAGTAAACAGACCTAATTGCCCTGCATACCATTCCGTATTTCCAACCCTCAAAGTCAGCATTGAACATAGGGGCTCCTGTTATCGCGATGGATTCCCTTTGTGCATAATATAGCAGCTTATGAAGTTTCAGTTCGTCAATTACACATCCAGATATATGTTTATATTCCTCAAATATATACTGAGCTACATTATATACTGACTCCATAACTATACCTCCTGACCGCACAAAGTTAACCCTACTACATCTAAATCTTATCACAATTTTGGCACGTTGTCAATTGCCTATATGTTTCAAGAAACTTCTCAAAATCATCTATATGGAATGCTAAAAATATATCCATTTTAACCTCAGTATGAAGAGGCTCTTTCGGTATCGGTTTTCTCTTCGGAGGAACCTTCGGCTTAATATCTTTTCTTACCAAGAACAATGTTACACCCTTTCCTTTCACGAACAAGGGAGGGTTGCCCCTCCCAAGCCGAACGCCACAAGCTAGGCGTTAAAAATCCATTAAACCCTCTTCGCCGTACACAACGCAAATCAGGGCATCAAACAAATCTTTATCCTTCTCATACCCGCAATCCACGGCTATGTTTATCAGATTCCGCAGCTCCTCGGTGCGGGTTTCCACTGCTGATGCCGCGTATGATACGGTGCATGGCTACATGTCTTCACTGTATTCGTCTGCTATCAACATAGTTGTTTCCTTTCTGTCTGCCGCCCTCCGGCGATTATCGCTTTTGCTAAACTGCTTCGATTCCAAAAGAGCCTGTACCTTGGTTGACATAATACCTGTTTGTAACCTTACACCATAGGCAGTTGGACGGAGCAGGGGTCGCGCTGTACGAGGTGTTTCCCTGCGGAACTGGAATAAGATCGCGAACCAGGTTATTGTTATCGTATAATTTAAACGAATATAGCTTCATTGCCGAAAATTGTTGAGCGCCAGTTAATCGGTTATTAGCGAAAATATGTATCGGTCGAACATTAACAACGGTACCGTTATAATTTCTAGTATCTACAACTTGTCCATTTACTATTAAGGTTTGTAAACCGCTATGCGCCTGTGCCCTTAATTCCCATCTTGCTCCGAGTGTAAAACTAAAAGAGAATCCGCTCGAAGCATTGCCTGTGTAAAACGTTCTACTGGCGCTCGTACCGCTAGTCGAATAGGGGATTATAGTGTAATTATACGGATTCGCTACTTCCGCACCGTATGTAGAGTTGCCGCTTGGAGAAGCCATAGGAGAGAAGTCTATTTCGACGGTCATATGATTATTTTGTACCGCATACTCCGTATCTATGTATTGCGCGCCACTTGACACTAATGCGTACGGTCGCCTATACATGACATTGCCACCGCTTACAATTCCATTGACTCGCTCTCCATTTATTGCAAACCCCTTTGGTATTTGACCATTAATTACAATTCCCATATTACCACCATACTATCGCATTCGGATTTGCCGCGCTTCTTGCTATTGCGTCCTGTTCGTCTGTAGCGCGTATTGGGGGCATGTTTGTGAGTTCCACCCACGAACTTTCCACCCATGCACCAGCCGTGTTTATTGTTCTGATATAGGCACGGGTCGTTCCGCCGCCTGTGACCACTTCAGCCATAATTGACTGCCAACCACCCGATATTTGCTTACAGGTAAATAATACAGAATTTCCAACAGCCACAATTTGTGCTAAATCTGTAGGAACCGCTCCTGATGTGTGATGGTATTTCAGCACTTTGACCGACTCAGACCTATACCTTGCCACCAGCGAAGTAATTATCGTACCACCAGCTTGTGCTGGAATAGTTCTAAAGTCACGAATATCTTTGTTAACGGAACCATTAAGACTTGGATAATGTACAGGATGGCCGCTTATCCATACTTGCCCGTCTGACCTTCGCTTCATCAGTGCGGCTGTCCAGTAATCCCCACCGCCAGTTCTTCTTGGCCCGTCTGGGTTGTTCGCCACAGCAGCAGCCTCGCTGGAATATCCAGTGGTTGCATCTGTCCCTACAGATAGATTAACCTCGCCCGGATTGAATGTGGAAGGTAGACGCTGGGCAAATGCGTGGTTTCTTGCTCTGCGCTCTGCATCTGTTGCCGCCGCATTAAACGCTGGCATAGTAACACCACTTGGATATGTTCCCATCGTCGTTGATGTGTCGCCTATTGTCAAATCCCCTGCGGGGGTAGTGGCAAGCCAATATGAACCACGCGCACCTACATTCGCAGAAGTTGTCGTAGACATCGCTCCCGGCATTCTATTTCCCGGCCTTGATGTGTCACCTACTGAGTTT
>Ga0099364_10002273_pt1 | contig 30734 bp, 20 predicted proteins | sample TergutTh196P3_FD_73070 | JGI IMG/M metagenome (GOLD analysis project Ga0099364, IMG submission 73070) | Microcerotermes parvus P3 segment gut microbial communities from Pointe-Noire, Republic of the Congo - Th196 P3 | ecosystem: Host-associated > Arthropoda: Insects > Digestive system > Gut ...
TTTCAAACATTAAGTCAAAAGCCAAAATACATAACAGAGAGGAGTTGGATAAAGTTATGGATAACGTTGTACAAAGAAAATACTATTTTAAACAGCTTGAGTGGTTGGATGAGGGTAGGCAGGAAGGCATGCAAAAAGGCATGGAAAAAGGCATACAAAAAGGCATAACAGTGGGCATAGAAAAAGGCATACAAACAATCATCGAAAAGCTTAAACAAGGCGGCATGTCCGAGCAAGAGATTGAAAAACTCTTAAGCTAACCTAAAATCGTAGAGTACGGGCAAGTTCGTACCGCAACCAATGTCGCACACCCGTAGGGTACGGGCAGGGTTCGTACCGCAAATTTGCAGATGTTTATAGGCTACGGGGCGGGCTCTGCCCGCCCTCTACATTGTCCACCACGAATTATACACCGCCCAACAAAAACTGCAGAACGGCGTATAATTTTCGGTATTCATTCGGGACGGGCAAGCCCGTCCCCTACATAACTATCAACTCTCAACTGTCAACTGTCAACTGTCTCCGCACCCCGCACAGCTTGAACACCCTGAGCCGCACCCTGTTGAGGGTTCGCAGGTTTCGGGGTCGGCACCGTCACAACACATTGAAATAATGCCGTTGACTTGACGGATTAGCTCATCAACCTCTGCTTTGGCAACGGTGAATGCCGCCATATTTTCGTTGCTCATGATTGCACGATATTGCTCTTGCATATTTTGATTGAGTTCGTCAATTTTTGATTGCTCTTTCTCTTCTTTGCTTAATTGCGCTTGAAGGTTTTGTTTTGTCAGATTAAACTCGCCTATCAGGTTTTGAAGCTCTTCATCGCCATCGTTGTTGAGTTTTGCGTTGTTGTAGGCGATGAATCGATTGTCAATTTGAATCGCCTTGCCTAATTCTCTTGCTGCTTTAATTGCATCCATGTTATAAAATCTCCTCTCCTATTAACGCCCATTTGAGCGCGCTTGTGACCTTGACATTGGCAAATTTGCCTATTTTCTCTTCATTCGCACACGCTTTGTCGGCGCGGGCGAAATCGACAATTAAATTGTTTGAGCTTTTTCCGCTCAACAAATTACTGTTGCTTCTGCCGTTTTCTGAGCAAAAAACTCTCACGGTTTTACCGATATATTTTTTCAGTGCCGCATCACCGATTTTTGATTGAACGTCTAAAAGCTCTCTAAACCAAATACCCTTTTGCTCATCGCTTATATAATCGGGGAATGTCGCAGCTTTAGTCCCGGGGCGTTTGCTGTAGATAAAGGTGTAGGCGGAATCAAACTTAAGCTGCTCCATAAGCGCGAGTGTTTCTTTAAAGTCGTCATATTCTTCACCCGGAAAGCCCACAATTATGTCGGTGGTGAGGGACAGCCCACTGATTTGTTCCTTTGCGTACTCACAAAGCTCAATATACTGCTCACGGGTGTAGCCCCTGTTCATGAGTTTTAAAATCCTGTTGCTTCCGGATTGAACCGGAAGGTGAAGATGGCGCGAGATTTTAGTGCTGTTCGCTATAGTGTCAATCAGCTCTTTAGTGCAGTCTTTCGGGTGAGATGTCATGAAGTTGACAATAAACTCGCCGTCTATAACATCAATCATTTTGAGCAATTCGCTAAAGCTTTCTCCATTTGTCTTGCCGTATGAATTTACGTTTTGCCCGAGCAACAAAAATTCGCGGCAACCATCTGAATAGAAATCTTTCAGCTCTTTAATAATCGCGCTTGCAGGGCGAGAACGTTCGCGCCCTCTGACATAAGGGACAATGCAATAGGTGCAATAATTATCACAGCCGTACATAATCGAGATGTTTGCCTTATATTTGCTGTCACGAATGGTAGGAATGTCTTCAGCTATTTCTTCTCCGGCATCGCCGATGACAACACCGCGTGAATTTTGCTCTAACAGCGCGGACAATGAGTTGAGCTGGTTTGTGCCTATGACCAAATCAATAAACGGGAACGTTTTCTTTAATTTTTCGGCAACATCACGTTGTTGAGTAAGACAGCCGCTGATTATAATTTTTAAGTCTTTGTTTTTGGCTTTTTTGTGTTTTAGCGCGCCGACATTACCGAAAACCCTGTCGTGCGCATTCTCGCGAACAGCACAGGTGTTGAAAATGATTAAGTCAGCGTTGTCAATGTCGTCTGCTATAATATACCCCATATTACTTAGTATTCCCCTCATCTTTTCGCTATCCGCGAAATTTTGACGGCAACCGTAGGTTCTTACATACACTCTCTTTGAAATATCACTCACCCCATAATCTTATGTTTAGACATTACACCCAATATATGATAACACAAATTTCCAATAAATGCAATAGGAAAGGATAAATTTTAATATGCCGGAATTAAAAGCAAACCTCACAGAAAAAGACAAGCTCTATCGCGATTTAGCCCTCGAAGGGAACGTCTGGCGCGTTGCGTTTCAGGTGGGAATTCCCATGGCGTTGTATCAGGGGTTTCTTATGGCGTTTCGTTTGGCTGATAATGCCATTGCGGCGCATATAAGCTCTGAGGCGGTGTCGGCAACAGCCATAATATTTCAAATTATTCATATCGTGCAGTCGTTGGGAAGTGCCTTGGCTGTGGGCGCGACCATGAAAATTGCCCAAAGCTACGGGGCTGGCGACTATCTGTTGGTTAAACAACGCATTAGCAGTGCCTATGCGATTTGCGCCTTTGTGGGAGTTTTTATTTTAGCTATTTCCATTCCTTTTTCAAGACAAATTCTAAGCCTTTCGGGAACGCCCGAACACTTGATTGAAATTGGAAACGACTATTTCAGGGTAGACATGTTCGCGGCAGTGATAAGCATATTTAACATGATTTATCTCTCAGTTGAGCGAGTGAGGGGCAACGCCAAGCGAATACTGTACATAAACGTAATAATAAGTTCAGTCAAGCTTTGTTTTACCGCCTGTTTTGTTTATCTTCTAAACGGCGATGTTGTCACAATTGCTTATGCAACTTTAATTTCGCAAGGTTTGTTGTTTATTTTCGCGGTTGTAAATATGAGGGGGCGAGATAATGCGTTTGGGTTTTCTTTTGCCGCCATAAAAATGAGCCGCAAGGTGAGCGGAATTATCGTGACGAAATCCATTCCGGTTATGATAGAACGTGTGGCGTTTTCTATCGGAAAGGTAGTTGTAAATGCAATGAGCGCGATTTATAAAGACAACACCGTTGGCGCGCTTAGCGTTTCAAACAACATCTGCGGCATTCCCACCAGCTTGTGCAACGGCTTTCAAGAGGCGGGGGCGGCACTCATAAGTCAAAACCGCGGTGCAGGCAACAAAAAACGTGCAATTGATGTTTTCAAGAAAATATTTATCATTAATTCGGGTTTGGGATTGGCTTTTTTTATCCTCACAATGTGGCAGCTTGATTTTCTGAGCGGTTTATTTTCAGGTGGCAACGAGGAGTTCAGACTGCTTATTAAAAGCATTTACAGCTATGAAGCGTTTGCGGCGGTGGCGTTGGGCATGAATGCCGCGGTGTTATCACTTCTTTATGGGTTTGGGCTTACAAAATTAAGCCTTCTCGTAAACGCTTCAAGGGTTTTGGTTTTCAGAATACCGCTGTTATGGTTCTTGCAAAACTTCACCGACATAGGCAACACAAGCGTGGGCATAGTAATGATGGTAAGCAACATTCTAACCGGAATTTTAAGCGTGATTGTGGCGATTGTGGCTATAAGGAAGTTTAAGCGGGAGGAGTAAATCTTACTTTCGTCAACATCAACCTGCATACTTTTGGTGATGTGCATCAAACATCGCCCAACACTTATGTGTCGGGCGGTGTTTTTTTGGGATGTCTTGCGAAAATGGGTTGGGGTGGGGGGAGATAGGCGTTTAAATTTCCACAATATTATAATTTTTCAATTCCGGAATTGCTTGATATGCAGGTCTTGCCCCTGTGGGAACGTATATTGTTTTTAAATTAGCCGCTCCAAAGAAAGCGTAGGGGTTAATAGTCGGCGGCGTTTGAGAATTAAAAGTTACAGAAGTAAGCCTGTCGCAACCTGAAAATGTATAAATTGCTATATTTGTGACATTTGCTGAAATCACCACTGATGTAAGGTTCTTATTTCCTGAAAAAGCGTAACTATCTATCCGAATAACCGAATCGGGTAAAACAATAGAGGTAAGCCCTGTATTCTGAAATGCGAACCTGCCGATAGTCCTTGTACTATCAGGTAGTGTTATTTCTCTCAATGAAGTGCAGTCTGTAAAAGCCCATTCACTGAAACCTCCAACGCTGTCGGGAATTTCCACTGTTTCGAGATTAGAACATCCGGCAAATGCCCCTTGTCCGATATATGTGACACCGGGAAGAATAACAGCGTTAACTATTGATTGATTTCTCTCCCATCTACCATCTGTAATATATACCCAGTTGCTCATTCCGGCGTTACTGCTTATTACAACTGTATCATTGTTAATTTCCCAACCGGTGCTCATCTGCACTACTTCCAAAATTTCTCCATTATGATAAGGCACACCGTTAATAATTTCAATCGTTTTTTCCAAATGCAAATAACTATCTTTAAAGAAAATGAGATTATAAACCCCATCGTCTAAATCCAAGTAGAACATGCCGTTTTCATCGGAGGTTGTAATGCGAGAATAGTCTAAACTGTTCACTATTTCAGTGCCGGACACCGCACTTTTAGTTTTACTGTTTGCAATACTTATGCCGGTTTGAGGAATATCGCTGATATGTAGATTGCACAGATAAGCCCCTCGTCCCTGCAATTTAATTTCTTTAGAGTCTACACTCGGATTATTTCCTCTTCCCACTTCTACTCTAATTAAATAATCACCTTCAGGCAACGCAATATTAAAGCTGCCTTCAGAGTTGGTTTTTAATTGATTGTTATCTATTCTTTGATGCGCTCCGCCGGTTATCCTATAGACCTCAACAGTGTGATTACTTAACAGTTGCGTTGTGTTATCATTCGCCCGATTAAAAGTGACTTCACCCATAACGATTATGCGTTCAGGGGGAGTGTAGCCATTAGGAAAAGCACCCCCACCCCCTTTTGACAGCGCGCCTTCTATGGCATTATGTGCATCGAGAAGATAATACTCATTGTTATCATTGACACGCTCAATCTTTACTCCACGATGAGTATTAGTAATAATCTCTTTAATTTCAGCACCGCTAAGAGTGTTATTTATCGAATACAGCATACCTGCAACGCCGGAAACATGCGGTGTCGCCGCAGATGTGTCGGAAAAATCTCCATAACCAGTTATATCATTTCTATTACCTGTAGTCCAAATTTTTTCGCCGGGGGCAAGTATATCTACTCTCGCATCATACTTGCTTCTTGACAAGAAAATGTAATCTTCTTTCTCTAACGGGATATTTCCATTTACTTTTCTAAAGTCTTTGTGAGTCATTGCACCAACCACAATAATGCGCTTTGCAACATCAGCATGTTTAATATAATTATAAGCACTGTTTTCTGAAGCTAACACATCATCAGGTCTGTTTCCGCTAATATTACCTGCCGAGGTGACTATAACAAAATCATATCCCAAGTTTAAAAGTTTATTTAAAAACTCTGCCATTATTTCAGAGTTTCTTTCTATAATCGCCTTCTCTGATAATGAACCCATGCTAATGTTTATTACTCTTACGTTATTTCCAATAAGCAGAGCTAAAGCGTATTTTTGTTTCATTGTGAAAATACTTATTCCATGCTTCGGTTGCGTTTATAGCGTGTAGATTCCAGTTTCGTTCGTGAACTGAATCCATAGGAGCAATTTGTTTGTCAGTTGGCATATAATTTTCTTCATTCTTAAAAGCAATATTTAATGAAACGAACTCTACAATAGGATTTTCTATCAATTCATCAATGCATTGATAAAGAAAATCGGCAGTTACATCTTCGTTAAATTCGAGTTGATAATCATTAGTCAGTTCAATAAAGCCTACTATTTCAGCGTTTAGTTCATCAACCAACTTGTTAACCGTTTCGTAAGAAACACCAAAGTGGGCAGTTAAAAGGAGCTGATTGCGGACAAAGGATATTCCGTTTTCGTCATAGCCCACGTCTTCATCGCTTTCAATGTCTTTAAAGTAAATTTCGCCTATATCGAACAACTCGCCATTGTCAGAGTTGTCCGGCTCAAAATAGAACGTTTCTTCATCTTCACGTGGCTCTTCCGGTTCGCCCGGTTCGTCTTGCGAGGTGTCGCCGCTGTCAAAGCCCGGACCTATTTCAAACTTGAGCGGCGCGAAAAGTGTGTCACCTGCAACTATATAGCCAAACGAAGTTCTATGCCCTGCCCAAATTTCGCGGTTCCAATCGGCATGGGTTATTATGTACTCTGTGTCGTTATTCTCAGAAATTTCGCCGTTCCAAATCGTGATAATGTCGCCACTCGCATCAAATTTTAATGCCCAGTCAACAAGATTTTCGTCGCTTGTGTTGATTAGCGTTACGCTTATATTTTGATGCCCTTGCCATTCGGCATCTACAAAATATTCAACCGTATAGCCGTTATAAACATAAGTTGAGACGTTTTCGTTTGTAAAAGCAGGAGTATTTAACACCATACCCGCCAAAATCGCAAATACCAACCATAAAGTTCCCAATTTTCTTAATTTCCTATTCATTTTTTTACCTCCAAAAATTTTAATTGTGTTTTGATTTCGTGCTTTAAATATAAAAACAAATTTACCCTCTAAATTCTAATAAACGAGTTTTCGTAATCAAAATCTTCTTTAAAAGGAATTGTTTTTATAAGCCATTGACATATTTCCTCTGCGTTCGGGTCTGTGTTGTCAAGTTTTGTGTCGCTTCGTGTTTTAAATAAAATCACCTCCAATTCGGTTGAACTTTTTCTTATTCCGTAATAGCTGAGATAACCATACCAAGCATCGGGTCTCATACCATAAATCGGCTTTTTATCATCATAAAACATTATCCTGCTGTTTTTGTCAACCACTTTTAATAGGTTGTTATAGATTTCAAGTGTATTTTTATCAACTCTTTGACCTGTATCTTTTCCCGACTCAATTATTTCATCATACTCATACAAGACAAAATTGATAAAGTAGTCCACCCCATGTCCGTATCCGTAAAACCCGGTTTCATCATCACGAAATAATCCTTTGCGATAAGAAAACGTTTTTATAATACCTTTATTATCAATAAAAAATCCCTCTCTTCTACCTCTAAAACTAAAGTCCAAACCTTCTGCCAATAACAAAAAAACAATCTCCGGCGCATCGGGTAATAATACCGGTTCTTCTGCTTTTTTGACGATTATGTTAAATTTGAGCGTTGATTTGCCTGCGGTTGCGGTGACGGTTGCTTTTCCATAGGCTATGCCTTTGATTTTTCCTGTTTTGCTGACTATGACGACATTTCTGTCGCTTGTGCGCCATTTTGTGGCGAAACCCTCTTTTGGGGTTACTCGAATCTGCCGAATTTCATCTACAGAGATGGTTATGTCTACGGCTGTTGCCGAAACAGGAAATATAAATAGGCTTAGTGTTATAGACAATGTTGTGATAATTGATATTAACTTTTTCATTTTTTCAGTTTACTCCTTTCTTATCAAATCAAAAATTTTCCTGTTTTCTATTATAACTTATTTTCCAATTTTTGTAAATGCACGAACTACACAATGTTTTGTGTGGTTTTTGATTGTTTTTTGGCTGAAATCCCCATTTCAAGTGTAACTGCTATAAAACGACCCTCTCCCCATCCCCACTCGAACCCATTTTTGCAAGACATTCCAACAAAACCACCGCCCAACAAAAACCGTCAGGCGGTATATCTGTTATAATTTCAAATCCATCGCCGCAAGGCGACTCCTTCATTGTCAATTGTCAACTGTCAACTGTCAACTGCCATCATCCCCTCCTCAACCTCTCAAAAAACCCCTTTCTCTTCTCAAAGTTCTTATCGGTCAGTTCTTTATCGAGTTGTGTGATAAGCTCTCTTTGTTTTCTGTTCAGGTGGCGTGGGACTTCGACTATTATTTTTACGAACTGGTCTCCCCTTGCGTCGCGTTGAAGTTTTTTGACACCTTTAGAGCGCAACCGCATTACCGTATCGGGTTGCGTGCCTTCTTTTACGCTCATTCTTACGTTACCGTCTATAGTCGGAACGTCAACTTCCGCGCCTAAGGCGGCTTGAGAGAAAGACACGGGTATTTCACAGAACAAATCAAAACCTCTGCGTTCAAAAAACGCATCTTTCTTTACCATAATGCGGACGTTAAGGTCTCCTTTTTGTCCGCCGTTAACCCCTATGTTCCCTTCATTTCTGACAGCAAGGGTTTGCCCGTCATCAATTCCCGCCGGGACATCAACCATTACACGTTTGCGTTTTTGAACTCTGCCCGCGCCGTTACAGGTTGTGCATGGGCTTTCTATGACTTTCCCTTTGCCTTGGCAACTCGTGCAGGTTTGGGTTGACGACATGAATCCCAAAACAGTGCGCTGTTGAATCCTCACCTTGCCCGCGCCCGAACAGTCTGAACAGGTTTTGGGAACGGTTCCCGGTTTCGCACCGTTACCGTTGCAGGTGTCGCAAATTTCAGCGCGATTTATTTCGATTTCGTGTGAAATGCCTTTACATGCTTCCATAAAGCTGATTTCAAGACTAACAGCAATGTCGGCACCACGCCGTGGGGGGGGCGCGCCGGCTGCCGAAGCAGAGCGCGAACCCGGTCCATCCCCAAAAATAGAGTCGAAGATTTCACTTAAATCAATGCCCTCAGTACTGAAATTGGTTCTAAACCCTCCAAAACCGCTGCTGAATCCGCTAAAACCGCCACCACCACCGCTGCCACCACCATAAGAGGGGTCAATTCCGGCGTGACCGAAACTGTCATAGCGTTGACGTTTAGAGGGGTCAGAAAGCACATCATTGGCTTCATTAACCTCTTTAAACTTCTCTTCAGCTTTTGGGTCGTTTTGGTTTAAATCGGGGTGATGTTGCTTCGCAAGTTTGCGATAAGCTTTTTTAATTTCATCGTCACTCGCGCCCTTTTTCAACCCGAGGACCTCATAATAATCTCTCTTACCCGGCATAGAATACCTGACCTTTCACAGTTGACAGTTGACGGTTGATAGTTGATAGTTTTTTGGATTTTAAATCCGTCCGCGTGAGCGGACACCTCAACTGTCAACTGTCAATTATCAATTATCAACTAAATTCAGCATCTGTTATATTGTCGTCTTCCGGAGGGGTTTGTGGTGTTTCGTTGGCGGCTGTATTTTGCGCGCCTTGTGCTTGATAGATGCGTCCGGCAATTTCATAAAACTCTTTTTGGAGAGCTTCTTTGTCTGATTTAATTTTGTCAATGTCGGTGCTGCCGACACTTTCTTTGAGCGCGGTAATGAACGGAGTCACCTTTTCTTGGTCTTCAGCGGTGAATTTATCGCCAAAATCGGTAATTGACTTTTCGATTTGATAAATCAGTTGCTCTGCTTCGTTTTTGGTTTCGACTTCGTCTTTGCGCTTTTTGTCCTCTTCGGCGAAAGCTTCTGCTTCTTTTACCGCTTTGTCGATGTCGTCTTTAGACATATTCGATGATGAGGTAATCGAAATGTTTTGAGATTTTCCCGTGCCTAAGTCTTTTGCGGTAACGCTCACAATCCCGTTGCGGTCGATGTCGAAAGTGACCTCGATTTGGGGAACGCCGCGCGGAGCAGGAGCTATTCCATCTAATCTGAATGTTCCCAACGACTTGTTGTCTTTAGCGAAATCACGTTCACCTTGCAAAACATTTATATCAACGCTGGGTTGGTTGTCTGAAAAAGTTGAGAATATTTGTGTTTTTGCTGTTGGGATTGTCGTGTTGCGCTCTATCATTTTAGTGCAAACTCCACCCGCTGTTTCAATTCCCAACGACAGCGGAGTAACGTCCAACAACAAGATATCAGTGATTTCTTTATTAAGCACGCCGCCTTGAATCGCCGCCCCCATTGCAACACATTCATCAGGATTAATGCCTTTAAACGGCTCTTTCCCGATATAATTTTTGACACCGTCTTGAACAGCGGGAATACGTGTCGAACCACCCACCAAAAGAACTTTGTCAATTTCAGATGCCTTCAACCCCGAATCGCTCAACGCTTGTTTTAGCGGAACCATGGTCTTTTCAACAAGGTCGGCGGTTAATTCGTTGAACTTAGCGCGTGTAATCGAGAGGTTCATATGCTTAGGACCGCTTACATCGGCGGTTATATAGGGTATATTGACGTTAACCGATGATGAACCCGAAAGGGCGATTTTGGTTTTTTCAGCCTCATCTTTAAGGCGTTGCATTGCAAATTTATCTTTGGTTAAATCAACGCCGTCTGATTTTCTGAACTCGGCGACAAAAAAGTCGATTAGCCTTTGGTCGAAGTCATCGCCGCCCAAATGGTTGTTCCCTGCTGTTGCCAAAACTTCTTGAACTCCGTCGCCTATTTCGATAATTGAAACGTCAAATGTGCCGCCTCCCAAATCGTAAACGAGGATTTTTTGCTCGTCTTCTTTATCAATTCCGTAAGCTAATGCGGCGGCGGTCGGCTCGTTGATAATTCTTTCAACTTTAAGCCCTGCGATTTGCCCCGCATCTTTTGTTGCCTGTCTTTGTGAGTCGGTGAAGTAAGCCGGAACGGTAATCACCGCGCTGTAAACTTTTTCCCCCAAATAGCTCTCGGCATCATTTTTAAGCTTTTGAAGAATCATCGCCGAAATTTCTTGTGGTGTAAAATTTTTGCCGTTTAAGCTTTCTTTGCGGTCGCTTCCCATGTGGCGTTTAATCGACATAACGGTGTTGTCGGGGTTTGTCACTGATTGGTTTTTGGCGAGTTGCCCCACCAAACGCTCGCCGTCTTTGGTGAACGCGACAACAGATGGTGTGGTTCTGCTCCCTTCACTGTTGGTAATAACGGTTGCTTCGCCGCCTTCAATCACACTAACGCAAGAGTTAGTTGTTCCTAAATCTATTCCTATAATTTTTGCCATTTTTCACTATTTCCTTTCTTAAATTAATTCATATTAACGCTTACCATTGCAAAACGAATTACCTTTTCGCCGATTTTATAGCCCTTTTGGAAGGTTTCGACGATTTTTTCGTTTTCAATGTCGGGGTTGTTTGTTCTTCCCACCGCTTGGTGGAAGATGGGGTTAAAATCTTCGCCGTCAGTTTTTATTTCTTGCACGCCTAAGTCAAAAAGAGTTGACAGGAAACTCTCGTTTATAAGCTCAACTCCCTTTTTGAAATTAGAGTCCGAACATTCACAAGCTAAAGCCCTTTCAAGGTTATCGAGCACAGGCAACAGCTTTGTCAAAATTTTCGATGTCAGCTCAGGCTCTAAGTCCATTCTTTCCTTTGCAGTTCGCTTTCGATAGTTGTCATATTCTGCCGCCTGTCTTAAAAGTTGCTCTTTCAACTCTTCGACCGGTGAGCCACCGGCAGCAGACGAACCACCGACAGCAGACGAGCCACCAGATTCATCTGCCTGTTCATCAAATTCGCTTTGCGCACTGCTCTCATTTTCGTCCGACTCGTTAACGTCTTTTGGTTTTTTTTCATTCGCCAAAATCATCCGCCTCCTTTTCTTCATCTTTTTGCTCGGACAATATGCCCGTCACCTTTTCGCTAAAATATTCTATATAAGGGATAATCCTCTTATAGTCTAAACGTATAGGCCCAATCACGCCGAAGCTTCCTGCCGGCTCATCACCTTTGCGAAAACCACCGGTTATCATGCTGGAATTTTGCACAACAAAGGTGTCTGACTCTTTGCCGAAGATGACGTTTATTCCCGAAAACGCTGTGTCTAACAATTCGGTCAATTCGTTTTTGCTGTCAATCAAGGCGATAATTTCGTCCTTCTTTAATTCGTCACAGGCGATTAGCCTTGTCTGTCCTTCGAGCATGATTTGTTTCTTTCGCATTTCAATCGACAAATCGGTAACCGCCTTCAAAAGCGGAGAAAGCGAGAGAACATAGCCGCCCAACGATGCCGAGAGTTTTTCTATACATTCGTCATCAATGTCGCCCACATGAAGCCCCCCGAGGTTTTGGTTTAAAAAGTCGGTGAAATATCCTATTTCTTCATTTGTAATGTCAAACGAAAGTCTGCAAACGCGGTTTTTAATATCACCCGATGAAGTAATAAGCAACAGCACATACATTCGCTTTCCTGTGGGAATCACCTCTACCTTAGTTATGATTGAGAATTTATTTGCCAAATTAGTTGAAACAATTGCGCATTTAGTTAATTCAGAGAGTGCTTTTGATGCGCTCTCAATAACCGACTCATCACTTTGACCCGCTATTTCTTCAAAGAACTCGTCGATTTTTTCTTTCTCGTCGCAGTCAATCCGCTCAACTCCCTCTCTCATTCGCTCAATATAAAGCCTGTAACCGCGAATTGTAGGAATTCGCCCGGCAGAGGTGTGAGGGTGGTCAAGATAACCCATCGTTTCAAGTGTCGCCATATCGTTTCTTATGGTGGCGGACGAAACTTTAATATCAATTTTATTTTGAAGCGCTTTTGAGCCGATAGGCTCACCCGTGCGAATATACTCATCAATAATCGCATCGAGAATCTTATACATACGCTCTATAAAAATCACCCCCGCAATAAAAAAACGGCTCAGACTATAACATTTAGCACTCTACACTCGAGAGTGCTAAAAGTAGTTTATCACGTTTTAAATGTTTTGTCAAGTGTTTTTTTAAAAATTTTTAAAAAATTTATAATTCTCAATGCCGTAAGCCCAAATATTTTAGTGAAAATTGTTTACAAAGTCTAAAAAAAATGGTATAATAGTCTATGTTTGATACGAACAGCAATTTATTCAAGAAAGGCTATGCATCATGAACCACCTTTATGAAGAAACATTGAACAGCGAGTTGAAGTATGACGGGCTTATTCTCAAGGTCTGCCATGATACTGTGCGGCTTGAGGATAACAGTGTTGCCGGGCGCGATGTGGTGTTACATTCGGGCGGCGTTGGGGTGTTGCCCGTTACTGATGATGGCAACGTGATTTTGGTTAAGCAGTTTCGCTATCCCCAACGTGAGGTTGTTCTTGAAATACCTGCCGGCAAGTTAGAGCCGGGCGAAAACCCCCTTGAATGTGGAAAGCGTGAGCTTGCTGAAGAAACGGGTTATTTCTCTCATAAGATTAGGGAATTGGGTATGATTTTTCCTACACCTGCCTTTTGCAGTGAAATTATTCACATTTTTTTGGCAGAGAAAATCAAGTCCCTGCCACGAAGGCAGGGGCTTGATAAAGATGAGTTTTTAGATGTCATAGAGATGCCCTTTGAAGAAGCGCTTCGGCAGGTAGTGGCCGGGGAAATTAAAGACGCAAAAACTCAAATCGCACTTCTTAAAGCAAAGCTCATTCTATAATCTAAACAGGTTCTCAGAACTCGCGCGTTTATGCTTCTACCGCCGCTTCGTCGGAAGCTTCTTCAGCGACAGGAGCAGCAGCGTTAGCCGCCTCTGCACTCACGTATTTGTCATACGCTTCAAGGATTCGCTTTTCAAGCAAAGCCCTTGCTTCAGGATTTATGGGGTGGATAATGTCGCGGAACAGCCCCGCCTCGTCACGTCGGCTCGGCATCGCCACAAACATACGGTCATCGCCCTGCACAAGTTTTATATCATGTACAGCCACAGCGTTGTCGATGGTCAAGGATATTACGGCACGCAGTCTCCCCTCCTGTAAAATCTTTCTTATGCGGATATCACTTATTTCCATTGTTTTTCACCTTTCTTGTTTTTTTGTCAGACTTAGTTTTTGCGCTTAGCATTGCTAATATTCATATCTTAACATATATTATATAAAATTGTCAATAATATTAAGAAAAAAAGGCTGAAATTTTAATAATTTTTTTATGGAGGGCTTATGTTTAACTTTTTAGACAGCAAAAAACATATTCATTTTATAGGAATAGGCGGTTCGGGAATGTATCCCCTCGCCCAAATTTTAAACGGCAATGGTTATAACCTCACCGGTTCCGACAACAACATGACCGAAACCTTAGCGGCGGTGAAGGCTATGGGTATTCCTGTATTTTTGGGGCACAAAGCTTCTAATATAGCAGGGGCGGACTTAATCATCTACTCAGCGGCAATCGCTGAAGACAATCCCGAATTAAAAGCCGCAAGAAAAGCCGGAGTTGAAACCCGTGAAAGGGCGGAGCTGTTGGGGTTAATAACGTCGTTTTATGAGCGCGCCATCTGCGTTTGCGGGACCCACGGAAAAACCACGGTAACATCAATGTTAGCGCACATCTTTTTAGCTGAAAACGTGGATATTTCAGCGGTAATCGGGGGTAAACTCAAACTAATCGGCGGTAGCGGAAGAATAGGCAAAAGCGACACGATGATTTGCGAGGCGTGTGAGTTCAACGACACTTTTTTAAAGCTCAACCCCAACATAGCGGTAGTTTTGAACATAGACGACGACCATATGGACTATTTTAAGACGATGGATAATCTAATCTCATCGTTTACAAAGTTTTGCTCTATGAGCACAGACATGATTATTTACAACGGCGACGACCCGAACTGTGTCAAGGCGGTGAACGCCGTAAAAGAAGTGAACGGCAAGACACCGAAAAAAATTTCGTTCGGAAAGCGCGAAGAAAACACATTCCACCCGCTTTATGTTAAACGGCGAGGCGACTTTGAAACGAGTTTCCGGCTGATGAAAGATGGCATATCATGGGTTGAGGTAACCCTAAGAGTTCCGGGTGGGCATAACGTCTGGAACGCCGTAGCCGCAGGAGCTGTCGCTGTTTCTTGTGGCTGTTCGCAAGCGGCAATTCAAAAGGGGTTAGAAAGTTTCACGGGCGCAGGGCGGCGTTTCGAGCGGTTATACGAAAAAAACGGCATAACCGTAGCAGACGACTATGCTCACCACCCACTTGAAGTCGTTGCGGTTTTAGAAGCCGCTAAGCGTATGAGCTATAAGCGGATAATTGCAATACATCAGCCCTTCACCTATTCGCGAACCGCCGCGCTTCTTTGTGAGTTTGCGGAGGCTCTTTCGATGGCGGATGAGGTAATTCTCACTCCTATAATGGGGGGCAGAGAGGAAAACACCTATGGCGTAACCGTCAACGATTTAGCGGCAAAAATAAATGGTGCAACTATCATCGACACGTTTGAAGGCATTGCCGCACACATAAAAGAAAAAGCCGCCCCCGGCGACTTAATCATAACCTTAGGGTGCGGCGATATAGATAAGGCGGCTAAGTTGATTGTCGAACAGTTGACAGTTGACAATTGAGAGTTGACAGTTGTGGTGTCCGCTTGCGCGGACGGATTGTAGGGGACGGGCTTGCCCGTCCCGAATTTGTTTGCCCGTCCCGAATTTGTTTGCCCGTCCCGATTTTTTTGCCCGTCCCGCAATTTTCAGATGTTTGCGAGAAACGGGGTGGCTTATTTTATTACAACCACCTTTCGCTCGCTCATACCCCAATTCCCTTGATTGTCATATACTACCGCACTTTCTGCTACAAATTCGCCTGAATTGACTAAGCGAATATGATAGCTGAATTTGCTGTCGCAGGTTGAACACCGACATAAACTCCCGCTTACCCGTTGTAATGAACGGTTGTGAAGCCAACCTGTGGTGTTTTCAGTGTCACTGTCGACATAACGCGCCCCCGATGGGATTACATCTTCTATGTTGTAGTTCTCGCGAGGTTTTATAACATGCACACTAACTCTAATCAACGCACCGGGAACCCATTCGTCGCCCTCCACGAGAGTGTAAGTTTTGTTGAGCCAGAAAGTCGGCTTTTCTTGTATTTCCGAAACAGTTCCAACATAAAAGGCGCGCACACCCACATCGCCCGATGTTACCTCAAAACGCACATTTTCAAGTTGTTCCTTCCCGAATCGGATTGTTTCGCCCCACCTGCGATTTAGTGCAACAGTATGCGTTTCATCAAAAAGCGTGTAGGTGAACTCGGCAGGCTCTGCGATTACGCCGTTGTAATGCTTGATGTAGTTCATTATTTCAAGCACAAAAGTCTGTTTTTGGGTTTTTCTGTCGCGCGACATTAAATACTTCGCCATTCCTTCCGCTTCAGGCAGGTTCAATGTTCCTGCTGTCAAAATTGCTAAAGCTGTGTGGTAGTCGTCTTTTATCTTAATTGTAATTTCGCCGCTTGCGATAATTTCTACGTTTGCGAAGTCTTTCTCGGTTGCGGCAAGATAGTGTTTCAAGGCGTTTTCTTCATCACCGAGCAGGGCTAATGCGGCGGTTAGCCGCAGAATATCTGCTTGCTTCAAACTCTCGTGGTTTTCCAAAAGTTCAACGATTTCAAAAAGCACAGGTTCGCCCAAAGCCGCAAGCCCTAAGTATGCTGTGGTGAATTTTTCCGTTGACACGTACCTTGCCTTCGCGTTGTCTTTGTCTGTAATAATTTCATAAAATTTCCTTGTCACTCTGCTTTTATTTACAATTTCGGGCGCAGAAACGCAAAGCAGTGCAGTTAGAGTTAAATCCTCGTCACCATGGGGAAATAAGCGTATGAGGGATTCACTCGTGGTAATGTCATTCAGCGAATCTAAATAATCCTCTTTCTCGATGAAACCCAATTGCATACTTGCGAAACTTCTCGCTACTCTATAATCAGTTCGCTGACTCCAAGTGGTGAAAAGGTAATCACCCATATCGGTGTAAATGCAGTCACGCTCATCATAAAACCGCAAAGTCACAGGGTAACGCAATGGAATTAGCTCCTGCATACCTTCATTGAGGCTGAAAGAGCGTGTCACAGGGATTTCAAGCAGACTGTGTACCACTTCAATCGGCAATTCAATGGCATCGGAATTTATCCCTTCGCTCGCCCTTACAAGCAGGGTGTACATGCCAATCGGCAATTTTCCGAAATTGAGCGACTCGTCTGAATAAGCCGTAACTGTTATGTCTACATTTTCGCCCGTCAGTCGCCCTGTAATAATCGGGGTTTCAGAAACATCTGAGTTAATTAAAGCCACGCCGTTAATCCGCGCAGAAACACTTACATCGTCCCCAAAAACATATTCAGGCAGAGAATTAACGGTGAGGAAAAACGGTATTGTAACTATGAGCGGTTCTTTTGTGTTTCCGGCACATAAATTTCCGTCAACATCGTCACCTATAACCTGCGCCGTCAGCCGCCATGCCGTAAGATTATCGGGAAGCGATACGTTAAATTTTGCGACACCGTTTTCATCGGTTGTGCCTGATAAAAAGGCGGCGTTGTCTTTAAAGTCGCGGCGAACAGGGGTGTCTTCTCCATCACCGCCTCCTCCTCCTCCCCAACCATCTAATGGACCGAACAAAGAGTGCTGAATATAACTGTGATAAAAGTGAATGGTTGGTATACCTATGTATGCGTAAAGCATACGCAGTGTGTCGATTTTCTGGTCGCGAATTGCAAATGCCGCCTCATCAACTACACTTAAATGAACTCTCGCGCCGGGTACACTTCTTCCCTTCAAATCTTTTGCGGTTACTGTAATTTCCGCCCTTTCAGAAGGGCTGTATTTTTCCTTATCGGCGGTTATTTCAACTATAATTTCTCGCTCACTACTGTCAAACGTATACTGCTGATAAGTATGAAGCGGGAAAACATGCCTGCCGTCAAAATACGCGCCGCTGATATAGACATTCGGGATATAAGAATCGCTCATAATGTGCGAAAAACTCGGCACATCAAAAGTTTCAACCGTGATAAACTCCGAGCCGCTGACCGCCATGAAAATTTTGGCGTTAGGCGGTATAGTTTTTACTTCAATGCCGTTATCAACCAACTCAAAAGTCAATGCTTCATTTTGGGTGAAAGTCCGCGAATCGCTTCTCAAACTGTAATTGTGTATTGTGTAATCGCGGCGGTAATGGTGGTCGCTTGTTTGATAGAACCATGTCGTTTGCTCAACATTCTGCCCTTGAGTATCTTTCCATGTCAATTTCATTTCGTAAGAACTATCCTCAATCCCTACAGGCAGGTTATTAAAGATGCCTCTGCCGTTTACGGTGTTTACGGTGTAAGTGCCGACTTTTTCTTCTCTTCTCTCGTAATTGTATTCCGTTTTATTGACTTTTTCGATAAAGTCATAATAACTGCCTTTGGGGATTGCCTCCCACCAATAGCGAGTCAACTCTCCGGTTACTTCAACGTCAACAGGCGCGCCCCTTAAAATCTCGGCGAAATCATAGCTTTCATAGTTGCTATAATAATTATAATTATAATAGATATCATAATTCCCAAAATACTCACGATGAGAGAAATAAGGGTAATAATTCATACTGTAGTAAGAAGTAGTTTCATTGCGTTCAATCGGCACAAAGTTGGTTGGTTCAACCATTGATGTGGTTATGTTCAATGTACCACTGCCGTTATTTGCAGAGTAATCTGTTTCAAGCATAACGTCTCTGTAAAGCTCGTAAATGCTTACGTTCTTGGTTTGATACTCGTTTTCTATGCCCGTTAAGACAAATTGGGGGTTGTACATTCGCGGTCTCCATGTGTTGTTGCTGTAATAATCGTTAGCTACATCGGGGCGCAAAACAGTCGTTTCGGCATAACCATACTCATCTGTTACAAGCTCGTCTCCAGCGACTTTGAAAGTTATATCTTTTGCGGGTGTGCCTTCAAAGAAGGTCGCAGTGAGTGCTAATTTCGTGGGATTTTTGTGGGGCATCCAGGTGTAAAAAGGAACATCTGTGTCAAAAACATACAGTGGATTGACATAATCTTTGATTCGCACATTTTTGCGCGCCATACGCACATCATCTGTCATAAGAAATATAGGGTAGTTCCATGTTTCTATGTTATTTGCGACTTTGATATGCGCCTGAAAAGTCCCGTCCGGGCGGAGGTTCACGGGGATTGAAAAGTTCTCGGTGTCCTCACCCGCTTGCAGGTGCAGATTTGTCGGGAGCGGAATGTCTTTTTCGCGCGGAATAATTACCCCCCAGACATATATGTCATCGGTGGTTTTATAAGTCTCGCGGTCGGTATAAAGGTGCATGAAGTAATTTTCCTCAGGGGTGCGTTCGGTGTATTGGCGGCAATCAAACAGGTCTAAGTATTTGCTGCCGTTATAGTCAATTTCAAGTATAGCCTTGTCTCTTTTTTCAGCAGCTACGTTTATATTAACAATGCCGCGCGAATTTGTTTGTCCTGTAAAATTATTGCCGTCTGTGGTAATGCTGACTTGTGCATTTCCTGCGGCTGCGCCCGTCACTGTGTCGTTAATAAAAAATAACGACTCATTGGGCAGTCTTGACGAGTAGACCGAAATGGGGTTGATTTGTATTAACTTTTGCGCTTTGTATAAACGGGTGTTGCTTGGTGTGCTTTTAACTTCGGCTATGTAGTAGCCCTGCTCAAGATTTTCCGGCAAGAGCAAAAAATTTGAGTATGAAATGCTCATAAGCTTTTCAGTCGATGAATAAACCTCGCGCAGCCCTGTCATTTCCGATATGTTAAATACATGCTCCCTGTACCAAGATGTTCTGCTTGCGTATTCTTGCAGGTTTTCGCGATAAATGGCGGCATTGTCAAACTGATAAAGTGTTATCTCAAAGTCCAAATTTTGAAGTGCGGAATTACAGATAAATTCTAACACGGCAGGGTCGCCGGGTAAAAACGTCTCTGAGATGCCACCTTTTACATAAAAGAAAGGCTCGTAGCTTACTGTCGTGGTTTGGAAACTGAAAGTTTGCCCTTCTTCTAAAATCAAACCATCGGCAGAGGGCAAGCCTTCTTTGATGGTGACTATGTAGAACTCACCGCGCTTCAATTGCGAGGACGGCACAAAAACCACGGTGTTTCTGTAACTGCGAAAACTGCCTTCTATATCATTTCCGTCCACATCGCTCATGGTGAAAAAATCTTTCATATCTGCAGGGTTTACATCGGTTGTGAAATAAATTTCAATGCCGGTGTCCACGGGAACGCTATCCCTCTCGTTGCCGGGATAGGTTGAAGTAATATTAAAAATCGGCGCGGTTTGAAAAGTCCAGCGTCTTTCAACAATGCCGTTGTCATCAAGCAAAGCCAAACGGACAATACTACCATCGGGCAAAACATCGTTACTGCTGAGTACAAAGCTGTTTTCGCCGTCTTTGGTTCCCACGAAATCTAAACTAAAATCATAAGCGGCAGGCGACTCTAAAACTAATCTGCTTTTGAGTTCCTCGGCGGTTATATCGTGAGCGGTGGTAATATGAAAGTCAGAATCGGGAATGACAACTTTGCCTGCTGTTTTGTTGGGAATAACAGAGGTGAGAAATGACGAAACAAGTGGGATTTCGTCACGTCCATAATGCAACACAAGCTCTGTCGGCGCGGGTTCAAAGACAGACTCCTCAGCAGCAATGTCGAGATTTTCGATGTCTTGAGGCTCTTCATTTATAACAGATAAGGTTTTATCACCAAAAAAATAATCAGCAGTAATAAACCCAAAAACACCGACAAGCAAAGCCGTCACCGTTGATATTGCCCAAATAGCGGGCTTTTTCTTGACACTTTCGATTAGTTTTTCAGCGAGTTTCTTTAAGCCTTCGATTAATTTTACCATAACAACACCCCAATCCGTCGCCGCAAGGCGACTCCACAATTGTCAATTGTCAATTGTACATTGTCAATTGTTCGTCACTTCCCCCCGCAAATCCAACTGCATTTTCTCTTTCACGCTCTCGGGAGCATACCCTTGCCCCAGCAAAAACATCAATTTAACCAACGCCGCTTCGGGGCTCATGTCTAATCCGCTAATCACGCCTCTTTGCAAAAGCCCTACGCTTGCGCCGTATAAGCCCATGTCAACCGCCCCGTATGGGCATTGAGTTACGTTTACAATAACAATTCCTTTGTTCACCGCGTTCTCGATTTCATTCAAGAAGTTTGGAACGGTCGGGGCGTTTCCTGCCCCGTAGGTTTTTATAACAACGCCTTTCAAACCTTCGAGAGCTAAAATGTTTTTGAGCATGACATTACTCATGCCGGGAAATATGTCTAAAGACAAGACATTCGTTTCAAAAGAGCGAAAATCTGTAATTTGCAATGGCTCGTGCGTGGGTTTACGTTGTGGCGTTATCTGCGACAAGACGAAACCCGGCGGCTCGCCGACTATTCGTGCTAATGGCTCATAATTAGGGCTGTCAAACACCGAAAAGCCGCTTGTGTTCATTTTGCGCGCCCTGTTTCCGCGAAGAAGCAGGTTGCCGAACAAAATGCTTACCTCGGGAATGACGGGAATATTTTCTGCCGCCGCGACAGCTAAAGCTGCGGCTAAATTTTGCGGGGCATCGCTCCCCTGTTTCGCAATGGGAAGTTGCGCACCTGTAATTACCACCGGCTTTTTGAGATTTTCGAGCATGAATGACAAGGCGCACGCCGTATAAGCCATCGTGTCTGTTCCGTGCAAAATGACAAAGCCATCATATTTGTCATAATTCTCGCCGATTTTTTCAGCAAGCAAACCCCAGTAAGCAGGGTTCATGTCCGATGAATCGATTGAGAGAATCTCTTTAGTGTCCACAAAAGATTTAAACGCACTTAAGCCCACATCGCCCCAACTTACAGGGACAAGAGGGCTTGAAGGCTCGCCTTTAATTTTGTGAGACATTCCGATTGTGCCACCGGTACAAAGCACTAAAACTTTATTTTTTGCTCTCATTTTTTTAAATAACCGCTCTGCTTTTAATAAAGTGTTTATTAATGCGTTTGAGAATTTGCTCACCGTGTATTGATTTTATCATAATATCTGATAATCCCGCGCGGATTGCTTTGTCGACAATCTCTTTTGTCGCGGCGTTGATTAATAAAACAATGTGCGATGAACAAATTTCTTTAATTTTCGCACTCAACGAAAAACAATCAACGTCATGCAAGTCCGAGTCAACCAAAATTAAATTGGGCGGGTTATGGTTTATATGGTTTAACGCATCTTTGCCGGTGGTAACGCAAATTAACTTAAAGCGGCTTCCGGCTAACGCGGTTTTGAGTCTGTCTGAAAAAACGGGCGATTTATCGACCGACAAAATAACCGGCGATGAAACTTCCACAGTTGAACTGCCAGCCATAATTTGTTGCATTATTTTATCAGATTTAATCGTATTTTTTAAATCATAAGCGGTAAATTGTATATCAAGCGAAAGGCAAGCAACGTCAGCTAAGAAGGCTTGACTAAACGCTTCTAATCTGTTAAGAGCAAAGCCATTCGCCCCGATTTTCTTTAACATTTCACAAAGATTGTTAAGCTCACTCAATAAAGTCTGCCTGTCCCCACTTGCGGCGGCATTTTGCATTTTATCTTCAATTTCAGGGAAAGTGGTTACAAAATCATCACAAGACTCGCCGAGTTTGTCAATCACACCAAAGCCAAAACCCAAATCAGACAACTCAGGGATTTTCGCTAATTTCTCCATATTAAAATACATTACAATTATAACTCCTCTATAACGTTCCGCTTGAAATTTAACTTTCAAGCGGAACGAATATTATTTTTTTGTTGCTTTACTGTTTTTATCTCGGTGGAACAAATACCCCGTTTATGGTAACTTCAAATACTACAGAGCCGACTAAGCGATTGTTGTTTATCCTGTCATTGTATGAAACTACGACATATGTTCTTGTGCTTTCCATGCTTTGGGTTGCCCTTTTCAAGCTCAAGGTGAGGTTGTTTGACGTGTCGAGTTTTGCGGTTAATCCCGTTGTTGTTCTGCCTTGAAGCCTGAAGTTGCCGCGTGCATCGGTCATGTTTTGAACTGTCGGCTCAACGTCAGTGACTACAACCTTGGCTTTATCGGTGATTGGCAGGTTGAAGCCGGAACCACTTCTGTAATAATCAGCAGACGATGCTACCAAAGAGGTAATCATATGTGAATCTAAAAATCTTGTGGTATTGTCAAACCTGCTATAGTCCATGTTGACACGAACATAAGTCGATGTTGTCTCGACAACCGGGTTATCAACAGTGACGTTAAATTTAAAGGTTCTGCCGCTGTTAAGTGCCGTGACTAAAACCGAAACTCTTGCCGGCTTTCCGTTAGCTAAATCTCTGCCCCTAATCGGAATGGGTGTGCCTTCAAGCATAGAATGTGGCAGTGAAAATCTGTCGCCGCGGTGACCGAAGCTTGCAAAGTTAAAGCCGTCTTTCTCGAATGAGAATTGATAGATTTCGCTAAAGTCAACGGGGCTGTTGTTTGCCGTGGCTGTCATATAAACATCTTTAGTTTCTCCCACGCCGACTGAGAAATTCTTGAGCGGCTTTTTCTCATGGTCGGTGAGCGCGAATTTAGACGGCCCCACCCTAACGTTGACGACACAAATTTGATAGGCAGCGAGTTGCCCGTCGTTGTTGGCTTTGAGTGCCATTACAACTGCCGAGCCTTCTGTCCGCGCACTTACTCTTCCCCTTGAAACAGTGACGGCGGCATTTTCACTTCTTGCCGACTTAAAGTCAGAGGGGGGTTGTATACTTCCCACGCCGTGCCCAATCGGCAAAGGCATGGCAATCCACTTAACTTGTCTTGAGGCAGTAATGTCATACATCTGTCCCTCAAAACGCTCATAGAGGGTGAGCTGTTTAATCTTGCTGTCAACCGAAACCCCGATAGGAATGTCTCTCTTTCCGCCGTTGAGCCAGACCTCGACATTTGAGGCCGGATTAGGCCCATCGTAGAGAAACAGCACAGGGTTGTTATCGTTATAAACGCCAACGAACGCCGAAGGCGCGATAACAACAGCTATAATCACCACCACAGATATTAACGCAACTCTAATTTTCTTCATTTTCAGACCACCCTTTCCTGCATTAAATTTACCAGCACTTACCATATAAATATATTATACACTATATATATGGGTTTTGCAAGTGTTTTTTTAGTATTTTTTATTATTTTATATTATACCGCTTATAAATATTTTCGGCAGAAATTCTGAAAACTTTAGCAAAATATAGTTTTTTTCTTGTAAATTCACGAAATTACGCCGTTTCACATATTCTGTAATATCGCAAAAGCGATGTAAATTAAAATAAAGGAGTGTGTACTATGTGTAACGAATCAAGATGCCACAGAGACAGAGACTGTGGATGCGACAACGAGAGAGATGGTTGTTGCTTGAGAGTCGAAGTCAAAGGTTGCGGCGAGGAAAGAGAACGCCACGAAAACCGCTGCTGCTGTTGTGTTTGCTGCCCATGCCGCAGACGCAGACGTAACAACTGCTTCTTCTGCTAAAACAAGAAACATACACAGCAGAAGTTAAGAGAACTGTCAAGCCAACGCCGGTTCTTAAAAGCATAGTGAAATTTTATGCAAAAGCCCGCAATAGCGGGCTTTTAGCATTGACTATTATCTTTTATTGTGATATACTACTATTACTGTTGAAAGGGGGTTGTTTTTTTGAATAAATGGCTGAAATGGGAAGATGATGTCATCGGCACGATTGATGCTACTAACGCCGTTTTTTTTACCCAACCCGAATATAATGAGGTGGTGGCTGTCTATACACGTGGGGCACCCTGCCGTTGGACACCCACGCAGTACGCTGAATTTCTTTCAGAGCGTGTAGTCAGCCGTGAACGCCGCGATATTGAAAAAATATTGTTTCGTTGCGGGCTGTCTCGCTATGATGTTTTGCGAATTGCCGAAATTACACGTGGCATTCACCCGAAAGATTTATTGTGGATTGCCTTTAGCGAGGACGAACGCTTAAACACAGTCATCACCGACGTTTTCAATTCGGTTTTCCACCAACGAATTGATTTAGTGGGAGACAGTATCAACACCCCCGAAGGGTTCAACGTAAAACGTTACGGTGTTTATAATGGGCAATACGGGATTTATAAGAAACGCATAAATCCGCTTACCACTGACGTTGAATCCGAAGTCGCCGTATATCTGTTAGCGCGAAAGCTTAAAGCCCCCTGCTGTCCGGCATACCGCGCAACTAAAGACACGGTTTTTTCTGCTTTTCTTTACGACTTTTCAAAAGAATATATCGTGCATTTTCGCCGTCTATTCGGAGGCGAAAGGTCAGAAAACGAATACCAAAATTTAATTGCTGTCCGCCCTCAATATAAAGACGACATCGCCCGAATGTTACTTCTTGATTTTATTACTCGACAAGACGACCGCCATCTTTCCAACATTGCCGTCAAAATAACAAGCGCGGGAGAGACATTCTACCCCCTGTATGACAACGGGCGCAGTCTGTTTTATGAGGATACACAGGAGATGGTGGGGCATGCCGTTGCCGAACCCAAAAATTACGCCACCGCCTTTGGGCATGGCGGCACTTATTGGGATTATCTGCAAGAAATCGCAAACGAACGCAAAGGGTTGCACGAACTGTTAAACTTAAATCTCACCGAAACCGAAATCGCCGCAATTTTAAAAGAAGCCGACTTTAAAGGCTATCGTTTTGAAGGGGCATTAGAATGGATTATAAAAACTATAGAGCTAATTAAATCACTTTGTTAACAAAAAACATAACCATCGACATAAATCAACAAAATACAAACAGATGACTTGACATTTTTTAGGTTTTGTGCTAATATAAAGAAAATGCTTTGAAATTTTTTGAAATTTTTTGAAATTTAAAGAGAAGAGAAAGGTCTGTTATATGTTTAAAAAAGTTTCGACTGATATGAATTTTGTTGCGCGTGAGAAAGAAGTCCTTGAGTTTTGGAAAGAAAACAATATATTTGAAAAGAGTATTGAGGAGCGCGCCGGGTGCAAGCCGTATGTCTTTTACGACGGGCCGCCCACCGCTAACGGCATTCCGCATATCGGGCATGTGTTGACTCGCGTTATAAAGGATATAATTCCGCGTTATCGCACGATGAAAGGCTATATGGTTCCGCGAAAGGCAGGGTGGGACACGCACGGGCTTCCGGTTGAGATTGAAGTTGAAAAAATTCTCGGCATCAAGGGTAAAGAACAAATCGAAAACCACGGCATAGCTCGGTTCGTCTCCGAGTGCAAACACAGCGTTTGGCTCTATAAAGAAATGTGGGAAAACTTCTCTGATACCGTTGGTTTTTGGGCGGATATGGAACACCCTTACGTCACCTATCACAATGAATATATTGAGTCAGTCTGGTGGTCGCTCAAAATGATTTGGGAACGTCAACTGCTTTATAAGGGCTTTAAAGTTGTTCCCTATTGCCCTCATTGCGGAACGCCGCTTTCCTCTCATGAGGTGGCGCAGGGTTACAAGGACGTGAAAGAGCGTTCAGCCGTAGTGCGTTTTAAAGTCAAGGGTGAGGATGCTTATATCTTAGCTTGGACAACTACGCCCTGGACATTACCCTCAAATCTTGCCCTATGTGTCAACGCAAAAGAAGATTACGTCAAGGTTAAGCACGATGGCTATATTTATTACATGGCGAAAGCGACAGTCGAAAAGGTTTTGGGGGAAACCGCTAACGGCGAGCCGCCGGAAATACTTGAAGAATTCAAGGGCGCGGATTTAGAGTATAAAGAATATGAGCCTTTGTTTGACTTTGTCAGCGATAAAATGAGAGACGGCAAAAAATGTTGGTATGTCACCTGTGACGATTACGTAACGCTCACAGACGGCACAGGTGTGGTTCATATCGCGCCCGCTTTCGGTGAGGACGATGCTAACGTGGGGCGAAAATATGAGTTGCCGTTCGTGCAGTTGGTGGATGCCAAAGGGCAGATGACACCCGAAACTCTTTGGCCTGGGGTCTTTTGCATAGATGCGAACAAGGACATTATAATAGAGTTGAAAAAGCGCGGTTTGCTGTTACACACACTTGTGTATGAACACAATTATCCCCACTGTTGGCGTTGTGACAGCCCGCTGATTTATTATGCGCGAAATTCGTGGTTTATCAAAATGAGCGCGGTTCGCGACGACTTAATTCGCAACAACAAAACTATAAACTGGCTGCCCGAACATATCGGCAGCGGGCGTTTCGGCGACTGGTTAGAAAACGTTCAAGACTGGGGAATAAGCCGCGACCGTTATTGGGGAACGCCTTTAAATATTTGGGAATGTGACTGCGGTCACAGACATGCCGTTGGTTCGATTAAAGAACTAAGGCATATGTCGCCCGATTGCCCCGATAACATTGAGCTTCACCGCCCGTATATCGACGACGTAAAAATCAAGTGTGAAAAGTGTGACGGTTTAATGAGCAGGGTTGCCGAAGTCATCGACTGTTGGTATGATAGCGGAGCTATGCCTTTCGCACAGCATCACTATCCATTTGAAAATAAAGATTTGTTTGAACGCCAATTTCCCGCCGACTTCATCTCAGAAGCAGTGGACCAAACTCGTGGTTGGTTTTACTCGTTATTGGCTGTTTCAACGCTTTTGTTCAATGTTTCACCTTTCAAAAACGTTATTGTGTTAGGGCATGTTCAAGATGAAAAAGGGCAAAAGATGTCAAAATCAAAAGGCAACGCGGTAGACCCATTTAAGGCTCTCGAAACCTACGGGGCAGATGCTATACGCTGGTATTTCTATACAAATTCGGCACCGTGGCTTCCAAATCGCTTTCACGCAAAGGCAGTAATTGAACGCCAACGCAAATTTTTAGGCACGCTTTGGAACACCTATGCGTTTTTCGTGTTGTATGCGAATATCGACAAATTTAACCCTGCCGCACATAGCGATTGGGCAAACACCGCTCTTACTCTTATGGACAAATGGCTGTTGTCGCGACTTAACAGCACAGTCAAAACAGTCGATTCAGAGCTTGAAAATTATCGGATTTCAGAGGCGGCAAGGGCGGTTGAAAACTTCACCGACCAATTAAGCAACTGGTATGTTCGCCGCTCTCGCGAGAGATTTTGGGGCGCAGGTTTAAGCGATGACAAAATTTGCGCATATATGACACTTTATACTGCGCTGTTGACCCTCTGCAAAATAGCCGCCCCAATGATTCCGTTCATGTGCGAAGAAATATATCAAAACCTGACAACGGGCGAAAAAGATGCACCCGTGAGTGTTCATATTTGTCCTTTTCCGGAATGTCTTGAGTCCCTCATTGACACGAGTTTAGAACAAAAGATGAGTGCGATTTTAGAAATAGTCTCAATAGGAAGAGCGGCGCGTAACGGCGCGAACATCAAAAACCGTCAGCCGCTTTCAGAAATGTTTGTTAAGTCTGAAGAAGAATTATCCGCAACATTTGTAGACATTATAAAAGACGAGCTTAATGTCAAGAACGTGAAATTTATCGACAATGTTGAAGGTTTTATCTCGTATTCTTTTAAACCGCAGTTAAAAACATTAGGCCCACGCTTCGGAAAGCAATTAGGGGAAATCAAAACAACCCTGTCTGCCATAAACCCTGCCGAGGCAAAGTCATGCCTTGACAAAGAAGGAAAACTGACACTTAATCTGTCAACGGGTGAAGCAGAATTATCAAACGATGACTTATTGATTGAGGTGACACAAAAAGACGGTTTCTACGCCTTATCAGAAGGAAGAATCGCCGTTGCCGTTAACACAACCTTAACCGATGAGCTGATTGAAGAAGGCTTTGTCCGCGAAATAGTCAGCAAAATCCAAACAATGCGCAAAGAAGCCGGCTTTGAAGTTATGGACAAAATCTGCGTTTCATTCAGCGACAACGAAAAAATCAAAGCAATCGCCTTAGCCAACAAAAAAGAAATAATGTCAGACGTTTTAGCAGAATCATTTTTGTTTGAAAATAACGCTAAATTCTGTAAAGAGTGGGATATTAATGGGGAGAAGGTGGTTTTGGGAGTGGAGCGAACAGTTGACAATTGACAGTTGAGAGTTGACAGTTATTGTGTCCGCTTGCGCGGACGACTTGTAGGGGACAGGCTTGCCCGTCCCGCAATTTACTGCGAATTATACACCGCCCGACACGTAAGTGCCGGGCGGTGGTTTTATTGAAATATCACAAATATAGAATAGTATATTTGTCTAATTTTGCCAATTTACAAAATCAGCTTTTTGTTTTATGATAGATATATGGAAAAATAAGGAGGTTAGAACAATGGGCAACACATTTTCTACAGTGCAAATTAAGAACAGCAACTCAATAAAGCCAAACGAATTATTAAAAAATTATATGGAGAAGAAGGGCTTTATTGTCACAAATGAAGAAGAGGCGCAAGTTTCATATAGTCTTATTTACTCCGCTCAAAGCGATTGGGTGACGTTGCTTTCCTCTGAATATGAAGGTGGTGGCGGTGTTAAAGAAGATGCAGAAGGCATTGCCAAGGCGTTAAAAACTCACTGCATTGCGATGAGCGTTTGGGATAGTGATTTTATAGAACTCGAATTATTCGGTTCTACTGCTGCTAAAAGAGACTCGGTAATCATAGGTCAGCACATTGCCGAAGATTTTCCTGCGCCAAGGGGCAACCCGAAACTATGGCAGCCGCTTCTTGAAAATGGCGCGACATGGCAACAACTGTCAGAAATATTCAATAGCGAGCATACTTTTATTGAGGATTCATTGCCGGAATTAGCTCCGCTCCTCGGCATGGATTCTGACATAATTAGAAAATACCAACGCTATGAAGACGTTCAACCGGACAAGCCGAATATTTTAAATGTGTATTTTAAAAAGAAAAACGTTAAAAAAAGCATTTCACTAAACGCAGCCTTCAAACAAGTCTTCGGTGAAGCCCTTGAACCACTTGGGTTTAAGCTAATCAAAAGCAAATATCCTTATTTTGTGAGGGTTGTTGAAGGTGGGGAGATAATTCATGTGATAACAATAAGAAACGAATGGACGGGTGAGCATTACTATAAAGCTTTTAATATCATGGGAGGTGTAGCTACAGTATATCGGCGAGAAATAAGTTTAAATTTAGCTCCGAAGGATAACAGCAATTGGCTTAAATGCAATCACAAATTTTATTTAACTTTAAACCCATTTGACGATGATAAAGACTCGGTGGTAACGAAATTTACTTATGACGAAAAAACAATGGTTGATGTAGTTAGAGACTCGTTAGAAGTAACAAGAAAATTTATGCTACCTCAAATTGGCAGTGCTACTGATATTAATTCGTGTATAGAATATTTCCATAAATTAGGATTGCCTATGAATTTTTATGATGATGGAAATTTCAAGATGACTTTTGATAATGAAGGGTTTTTGTATATAAAAACAAGCAATTATAATGAGCTTATTAAAAAAAATATTAAAAGACATCTTTCTATATATGATTATAATGTTAGGATAGGTACGCATGGATACACACAAGAAGAATATGAAGAGCGTTGTAAAAGAGCAGAAGAAGTAGAAATTCGCGAAATAACTCGTAGAAACAATGTTTTTAGCAACCCTAAATCATCTGTGGAACTTGAACATCGTAAAACGATGAATGTTAAAATTTTAAGGTCTTGCGGATTTAAGATATAAAAAATTAATTATGGAATGAAGTTTCGCAAGACATTCCAACAAAAACAATCCCATACCACACACTGTAGGGGACGGGCTTGCCCGTCCCTTACAATTAATGTTGATTTTTAATGCAGTTGCAAGCGTTCAATTTCCTTATGCGTTAAACCGGTATCTTCCATGATTTCTTCAATGGGTCTGCCGCGTTCAAGAAGTCTCGTCGCAATCTCAAAAGAGCGTTCATTACGCCCCTCTCTACGCCCTTCAATAATCCCCTCTTGCTTAGCTCCACGAACAAACATATTATGGTCACGCCGTGCCTTCTCCCTACGTTCATACAAATCACGCGCCTTTTCATCGGCAGACAACTCACGCA
>Ga0099364_10002274_pt1 | contig 30722 bp, 22 predicted proteins | sample TergutTh196P3_FD_73070 | JGI IMG/M metagenome (GOLD analysis project Ga0099364, IMG submission 73070) | Microcerotermes parvus P3 segment gut microbial communities from Pointe-Noire, Republic of the Congo - Th196 P3 | ecosystem: Host-associated > Arthropoda: Insects > Digestive system > Gut ...
GTTTTGCCACACGGTCTCGCCGGTCTTTGCATTGACACAAGCCAGTTCGCGGTTCGTCAGCAGATAAAAATAATCGCCGACCGCCACGATTCCGCCGTGATGTGAGGCGAGGTCTAGATCAGGTCCTCGGAAGTTTGTCGCCACGAGTCGTTCCCCTTCCTTTCCGAGTCGGTAAAAATAAGCACCCACATTGTAATGGCAGGATGCCATGATAACATCGCCGCAAAGCACCGGGTCGGAACAGATAGCGGTTTGACCGGGAAAGTTTGCTCCCCAGAGAAACTTGCCGTCGGTCGAAACTCCCACGAGACGTTGCCCCGTCAGTAGCATGTACTGTCGGACACCATCAATCACAACGGGAACCGCCGAAGTGTGTGCTGCTGGGTCTTGTAGCCAGTCGGTCCGCCACAGGAGGTTGCCCGATTTGCTGAAAGCCGCCAGCGATCCTCCTTCTCCGCCAATCGGGAGTAGAATTTTGTCGCCGTCAATAATCGGCGACATCGAATAGCCCCACTGACTCATTTTTCTGGCACCGAATTCGTCGGTGGTGTTTTTCTTCCATCGGATTTCGCCGTTGTTTGCGTTAACGGCGACAAACTCGCCGAACTGGGTCATAGCAAACACGGTCTCTCCATCGTTGGCAGGGGTACTAAGCGTTCCGACATGCCGACCACCGCCGTCGCCGCCTCTGCCGATGTGGGTTCTCCTGATTTCCTTGCCTGTGGCGCGATCCAATGTGAACAGATAGGCTTGGTTTTCGATGTCTCCCAGCGTGAAGATTTTGTCGTTGGAAAATGTAATGTTGGAAAACCCACTGCTCTGGTCGCCGAGTCCTTCGGTTTTCCAGAGCAATTTCGGTCCTTCGGCAGGCCACGACTTGGCGATACCGGTCGAGGCCGAGTGGTTATTGCTCTTGGGACCGCGCCATTGGTTCCAGTTCGGCTCTTGGGCAAGTGCCGAAAAACCGAACAAAGTGAAAATGCAAAGTGAACAAACGAGATGCTTCATCGAAATACTCCTATTTTGAATGAGGTTAAACTTGACGGCTATTGTACGTGAAAGTTTTCCTGCCGTCAAGACGGTACCGAACCCGGGGATTGCGCTGCGCTCCATCCCCGGCTCTTTGGTCGACTATCGCCGACGCAACCGCCCGGCGGTCGGTTGCCTACCTTAAAAACGACCAATGAGTGGCGTGCAACAGTATAGGTATAGAAGGACTTGTTATGACTCGACTCACTACATTTCCTCGATGTCTAATTCGTGTTTGTCGAGGAATTCGAGCAGTTCTGTGCGGTTGAATATTCCGCCGGTCGTGCTGACTTCCCGAACGCAACTTGCTCCTAAAGCACTGCCCCAACGAACTGCCGTCCGATGATCGTACTCTTCGAGCAAAGCGGCGATCAAACCGGCATCGAACGCGTCGCCCGCTCCGGCTCCGCTCACATAGTCCGTCGGGTACACACCAGCCCGGAAACGCTCCTTCTGACTGTAATAGAGCGTACCTGATTCCCCCTGTGTGATGATAGTTGCCCCGACTCCCGCATCGAGAAATTTCTGCGCCTGATCATAAACGTTTTTCTCTTCTGTGATTGTTTCTCCTTCATGTTCGTTCGGCAGAAAGATGTCCGTATGCGGCAACAGCGGCTTCACAATGTCCCAATAGGGTCGATTGCCGTAAAGTACAACGTCGAGCAACGTCGTCCAGCCGTTTTCGCGGGCGGTCTTGAAAAAATGCACTGTCCGCTCGGTTTCCAGTGCACGGAGCATGAAAAAGCCGCCGAGATAGAACACCTTTGGACTGGTCAACTTCGGGTCTGCAATCAGTTGGAAGAGTGCGTCATCGAACATGTAGTCGTCGTTTGCGCCGGTCGTGCAGATAAACCGCCGATCCTGATTTTGCACGTTGATATGCATAGCAGTTCCTGGACAGCGGTTTACGGAGCGTTGGAGCCGGTTAATGTCGATTTTTGGAAGGGACACGGAGCGCACGATAAAGTCGCTGAACGCATCATTTCCGACGCAACCGGAGAGCGTAACATCGATGGCGAGTCGTGCCAAGTTCATTGCGACGTTTGAAGCGCATCCGCCGAGGTTTAATTCGATTTTATCCGTGGGCACCAATTCGCCTTCTGATGGAACGTGCCTGATGGGCCAACAGGCGATGTCGGCAAAAAGAATACCGGAGCAAATGCAAGTCATGGAAGACATTGTATCGTATCGGCGGTACTTTTGCAAGCCTTGTTAACGGACTGGGGAGGGGAACCGACTAAAGAGCCGGGGATGTAGCGCAGCGCAATCCCCGTGTTCTTTTGTTCGGGACTACCTGAACGGTCAGAATCGGTTATACTGACACGCAAACTTAACACCCACTCCCAATGCTTTGCACAGCCAAAGAAGTATTGAAAGATGCCCGCGAAAAACGCTATGCGATACCGGGCTTTAACTGCGTAGCCGACGTAATGATTCGCGGGATTCTCGACCGGGCAGAACAGTGCCGCACTCCCGTGTTCCTGATGATCTACACCGATGAAGTCGACGAAAAAACATGGTGGTACTACCCCACGACCATCCATACCGTCGCCTCGCGGTACACGATCCCGATTGTTATCCATCTTGATCATGCGACGGAACTCGACATCATCCGCGCATCGCTGGACAATGGATTCACCTCCGTGATGTACGACGGTTCGAGTCTGCCTTTCGACGAAAACGTTGCGACCACCCGCAAGGTCGTCGAACTGGCGGCACCCTACGGGGCATCCGTAGAGGCGGAACTCGGCTTGGTCGGCGGATTCGGTTTGGCGGCGAAAGACAACGTCGCGAACGTTCTGACGCAGCCCGGCGAAGTCGAGACCTTCGTCGAACGTACCGGTGTCGATTCACTGGCAGTGTCCATTGGAACGGCACACGGCGTTTATCTTCAACAGCCGCAACTGGACATCGGCTTGCTAAAGGAATTGGATGCCGCCAGTAAAGTGCCGCTGGTCTTGCACGGCGGCTCCGAGACACCCGACGACCAGGTGCGCGCCGCCATTGAAAACGGAATATGTAAATTGAACGTTTACACCGACACCCGAATTGCCCTGTGGAAACGTTTTAAGAAAATTGCCGACGAAACACAGCGTCATGATCCGCTTCCGAGCGATTACATTGGACAGTTGCAAGACGCTCTCGGCGACCTCGTCGAAGCAAAAGCAACACTGACCGGTGCCGTCGGACGAGGATAACACCGAGAGAAGAGAATGTCATCCGCGCGGTTGATCCGTTGCCTGATTCCAATACGGCGACAAACGGCGGAGCCGGGCAACGATTTGAGGAAACGCCTCGATCACAACGTCAATTTCCGCCTCTGTCGTGTATCGGCTTAAACTGAAACGCACCGAACCATGCTTGGCAGTGAAGGGAACGTCCATCGCCGTCAACACATGCGACGGTTCCAACGAACCCGATGTGCATGCCGAACCACTCGACGCACAAATCCCTAGTTCGCTTAACTGGTACAAAATTCCTTCCCCCTCAATGTAGTGGACCGCTACGTTGAGGGTGTTCGGCATCCGTTCCGCACCGGCACCGTTAATTTCGATGTGGGAAATGTTCTGCGTGATTGCCGATTCCAACTTGCCTCGCAGTCTTTCGATACGCCGGATGTCCTCGCCGTGTGTTGCCGCTGCGACTTCAAACGCCTTTGCCATTCCGGCGATGTAGGGTACATTCTCCGTTCCGCCGCGTCTGCCCGACTCCTGATGTCCGCCGATCATAAAGGTTCGGCAGGGAGTTCCCCGTCGGACGAAAAAGCCGCCGACTCCCTTCGGAGCATGAAGTTTGTGTCCCGAAAATGCCAGCATGTCGACGTTCCGAAAGTTGCCTTCCATTCTTATCGGCAGTTTCGTTATGGTTTGCGTAGCATCGCAGAAGAAGAGGATTTGGGGATTCGTTTCCTTGACGATCCGTGCCAACCGATCAATCGGAAAGACCACTCCGGTCTCGTTGTTCGCATGCATGACGGCAACGAGCAGTGTATCGTGCCGCAGTTCCCGAACGAATTCGCCGAGGTTAAGATTTCCCTGCTGATCCACTCCGATGAAAGAAACTTCGTATTCATCGCGTTGGAGTTCTTTGCACACTTCGAGTACGGCTGGATGTTCGACGGCAGTCGTGATGATATGTTTGCGGTGAGGATTTGCCCGAACCGCTCCGAAAAAGGCGGTGTTGACGCTTTCGGTGGCACATGATGTGAAGAGTATTTCCGACGGCAACGCCCCTAAATGTTGGGCGATGGTTTTTCGGGCGGTTTCGACGGCTTGGCGTGCTGGTCTTGCCGCTTCGTACATGGAACTCGGATTGAAGTATTCCTCTTGTAAAAAGGGCATCATGGCTTCCCGGACTTCGGGAGCAATCATCGTCGTCGCGTTGTTGTCGAGGTAGATCGTCATGAATATCAGTGTAATAAACGCAGTCTGGAGGTTAAAGGTACTCTACTCCCTTGCCTCTACTTAATTTTTTCAATAACGCTGTCGATGATACCGTACTCTTTCGCTTCGGCGGCGGACATGAACCGATCCCGGTCGGTGTCCTGCTCGATTCGAGCAAGATCATGTCCCGTATGCCGAATCATAATCTGGTTCAGTTTCGCTTTGGTGTTGATGAACTCTTTGGCATGAATCATAATGTCTTCGGCAGTTCCTTCTGTTCCGCCGTGCGGCTGGTGGATCATCACCCGGGCATTCGGCAGCGCAAATCGTTTTCCTGCCGCTCCCGCGGTGAGAAGTACCGCTCCCATTGATGCTGCCTGACCAATGCAGTACGTCGCGACATCACAGTTGATGTACTGCATCGTGTCATAGATTGCCAGTCCGGCGGTAACGCTGCCGCCCGGCGAATTGATGTACAAATGCACATCGGCATGCGGATCGTCCGTGTTGAGGAACAGTAATTGAGCAACGATGGCGTTGGCAACATCATCGTTGACACCGGTTCCGAGAAAAATAATACGGTCTTTCAGCAGGCGGCTGTAAATGTCCATTGCCCGCTCTTCGCGACCGCTTTTTTCGATAACGTAAGGTACTAGCGGCATTATTTTAGTAAAAAGTTCAATTTCACCTCTCATTATAAGGGGAGAACGGCGAACATTCAAGAGCGGCAAAGGACAAAACAAGAGAAAGGAGAAAGGCGGTCAGGGTGTCGGCACAGCGGCTGGAGTGGCATGAATGAGCCGTAACACTAAAAGACGTTGCTCCAATCCTGAAGTTTTTCGCGTAAAAAACGCCCTGCCTACTCCCGGCGAATCCGGCGATGTGGTACCAAGAATGATCCACTGTCCCGGCAAAAGACGTTGAGAGATTGCCAGCGTTTCAAAGGAGCGGCGCGGTCGGCTTTCCTCATGCACGAACACACCTGCGACCGACCGAATACGCCGTTCGAGAGTGCCGTACTCCAATTCAGGGATAATCTGGATGTGAGCGGAACCGTCTCCATTTACCGCCGCACTGACAAGGAACACCCCCACTGATTCGGTGTATGTTTGACCGGTCACCATTCCATTTTCCTGCCAAAACAGGGAGAATTCCGGCAGGGCATTTTGGTCGTCGAAAACTTTGACAATGGCACGCATGTCGGGGAGCAGATTGCGCACATTGCGGGTTACGGTCGTTTCGCGGATCACATCTGCCGCCGAAAATTCTTGAAAATCCCCCCAAGAAACTTCCGATTTTCTGTCAGACGAAATGTTCAATAACTGTGTCAGTGCCGGCGAAGGCATCGTACCGAGAATACCAACGCGGAATCCCTGTGTGAGCAGTTCCCGGCGAAGTTGCGGCGACAGCGATTGTTCATCGACTTCCTGCCATAATTGATGCAACAATTCATTTTGATGCGAGGCAAGACGAATGTTGTAGATTTCCAGACCCGCCGTATCAACATTTTGAGGAGCAACTGCCTGTGCGTTCATTGCCGAACCGGCGGAAGGAGAGCGATCCCTGTTAAGCACATTGCAGGAAATGGAAGCGCAGAGTCCCCCCAAGATCAGCAAAAAAAACAATTTCGCATGCTGGAGCATAGGGGACAATAACAATTTTTCGGCTATGCGTCAAGAGTCAAAGTTTTTGTGTCCAGGGTTGAAATCTAGGGCTTCTTGACTTTTCGGAACCGCTCCGCTACAATCCGTAGGTCTTTATCAAACAGATTCCCATGACAACGAACATTTCCAGGCGGACTTTTTTACACAACGGAGCGGCAACGGCAACGGTCTCCTTCGGATTGGCGGCTCTGCAAACCGAAACTTCCGGTGCCCAAATCACCGGTGCCAACGAACGTATCCGACTCGGCTTCATCGGCATTGCCAATCGCGGAGGACAGTTGATCGGTGCCTTCACCAAGCACGACGATATGGAAGTCGCCGCCCTCTGTGATGTCGATGCAGCAACGCTCGACCGCGTTCACAAACAGTTCGACGGTAAACCGTTCGTATCAAGGGATTTCCGCAAACTGTACGAACGCAACGACCTTGACGGCTTTGTACTGGCAACACCCGATCATTGGCACGCCGTCCAAACCGTCGAAGCCTGCAAGGCTGGCAAGGATGTTTTCGTCGAAAAGCCGCTCTCCATAACCGTCGTCGAAGGACGAAAGATGGTCGAAGCAGCACGGAAATACAAGCGCATCGTTCAGGTCGGCACCCACCGCCGCAGTTCGCCCCATTATAGAGAACTGGCAAAACAGGGTGCCGATAATCTTGTCGGACATGTAACGGTCGGACGCTCCTTTCGACCGAGCAACATGTTTCCCGACGGTCTCGGCAAAGCATCGCCTAGCGAGCCGCCGAAAGACCTCGATTGGGACCTTTGGCTCGGTCCGCGTCCCGAAAGGGCGTTCCAGGCAACGATTGCGCCTTATAAATTCCGCTGGTGGGATCTCTATTCGTCGCAGATGGGGAACTGGGGGGTACACTATCTCGACGCTATGCGCTGGTTGCTAGGGGAAGAGGCACCGATTTCCGTCTGCACGATGGGAGGACGCTATGTGATCGACGATGACCGAACAGTACCGGACACGGCGGAGGCAATTTTCGAGTTCGAAAAGGGAAGATTATTGTCTTTCGCCCAATACGAAGCCTGTGGAAATCCTTGTGTGGCAACGGATGAGCGATTCCGACCGTTCGGTGAGATCGAACTGCGGGGAACCAATGGCACACTCTTTGTCAACGACAATGCCTGGAATATATTTCCCGAATACGGCGGACAGTTCCAGCGGCGTGAAGCCCGAATGGAAAGAAAGACGGGACCCGGTACGCCGAATCAAGACACCGAAAAATTTCACGCACGAAATTTTCTCGACTGTATGAAGAGCCGTCAAACGCCGAACTGCGATGTTGAAGCCGGACACCGAAGCACAACGATGAGTCTGATTGCGAACATTTCGCTAGCGGTTCGTCGGCGTCTCGATTGGGATGCGGAAACGGAAAAGTTCGTCAACAATGATTCTGCCAATCAGTTGTTGCACTACGAATACCGCTCGCCATGGAAACTCGAAGTTTGAAGAAGGTCTGCGCACTTTTATCCGCCGTTCATGGTATAATGCGCACATCTTTCTCTCCTAATCAACGGTTTATAAATAATGCGTATCGGCGTTTTGTGCAGCGGCGGAGATGCTCCCGGTATGAATCCCTGTCTGCGATCCATCGTTCGGACTGCATGTCTCTGCGACGTGGAAGTCTATGGCATCCGACGGGGCTATGAAGGACTGCTCGACGAAGACTTCTGTCCCGGAGAAGACGGTACTGCCGCCGTGGGAATGCGCTCCATCGCCGGTCCCTCCCAACTCGACGGCTCTTTCGTCATGGGACTGCGTTCCGTTTCCGGGCTTTCCAAAATCGGCGGTACTATCTTACGCAGTAGCCGATCCACTCGGTTCCAAACACCGGAGGGACTGAAATTGGCTACGGAAATCCTGAAATGGCACCATATCGAAGCACTCATTCCCATCGGCGGAAACGGTACGCAGAAAGGGGCAATAGACTTGATGCGAGTCTGGGACGGACAAATTATCGGACTGCCCGGCACGATTGACAACGATCTGTACGGCACCGATTTTACCATCGGTTTTGCCACGGCAGTCGATACAGCCGTCGAGGCAGTGGACAAACTTCGGGACACCGCCGGCAGTCACGAACTGATGTTCTTCGTCGAAGTAATGGGTCGGCACTGCGGCGACATCGCTCTTTCGACAGCAATCGCTTCAGGAGCAGAAATTGCGTGTATTCCCGAAGCGGAAACACCGCCGGATCAGATCGTCAAACGATTGAAAAAGATCAAGGAAGCAGGCAAAACATCGGTGATGGCTATCGTTGCCGAAGGAGATGAACATGGCGGAGCGTATGCAGTCCAAAAACTCCTTAAAGAGGCGGGCAATCCCTTTGAAAGCCGGGCGGTTGTGCTGGGACACGTCTTGCGAGGCGGCTCGCCAGTGGCAGCGGATCGGATTTTAGCATCGGAACTCGGAAACTTTGCGGTCAGTGCGATCATTCAGGGGGAGTCGGGCAAGATGGCGGGAAAAATCAAAAACGAACTGGTCTTGACTCCGCTCGAAGAATGTGTTTCCAAGCACCGTACAGTCGATACCGATCAACTTCGCTTGTTGCAAATTGTCGCGAGTTAGGCTTTCGACAGGGCGTTTTCGGTCTCACGCCGGAGTTTCCACTCCGGGCTCTGTGCACTGTGCACTTTTATCCGCCGGGCTAAATTATTTTACCGGTACGCCGTTGAAAACCCGCACAATCCGACTTTTTGCCATTCTAGGACATTCTGGCATTCCCGATTAAAACGAAATGATCCGATAAAAATGACCCCAAGCAAAGATAAGACCCGCCGATAGACGATACCCCGAACGTCGGAAAAATAAGGAGTCAGGAGACAGAAGTCAGAATACAGGAGTAAAATACAGGAAAAGGATACAGGAGATAAAACATAGGAAAAAAGGAAACGGGACAAAGAACGGCAAGATGCCTACTAAACTCCTGACCCCAAACTCCTGCCTCCTGCCTCCTGACTCCTGCCTCCTGTCTCCTCCAACAAAGCAAAGGATTGCAACATGACAGGTCTCTACGTCCGTTCGAACGTCCAGTCGCTCACTGCGCAGAATCAACTCAATCGGAATATGGCTGGACTCAGCGATATTCTGACACGCCTCAGCACCGGACTGCGACTCAACTCCGGCAAAGACGATCCCGCCGGACTCATCGCCAGCGAACTGCTGAAATCCGACATGATTGCCACCACAAAAGCAATCAGCAACGTCCAACGTGCCAACAGTATGGTCGCCATCGCCGACTCCGCACTCGGACAAATCAGCAATCTGCTCAACGACATCAAAGGACTCATCAACGAATCCGCCAGTACCGGAACGATGACCCACGAGCAACTCTTGGCAAACCAACTCCAAGTCGATGCCGCCCTCGACTCCATTGACCGGATTGCCAAAACAACCAACTATCTGGGCAAAAACATCCTCGACGGCTCATTGGACTTCAGCACCGTAGGACTGGACCGTAACGCCGTCAGAGATTTGAGCATCTATCAGGCAAACTTCGGTACGCAAGACCACGTCGATGTCGGAATCAGCGTCATTGAAGATGCCAGCCGTGGACAACTCTTTTACGATAAGGCGGGTGTCAGTGTCGATACCGTCTTTGAAATCGTCGGAAACGATGGTTCCACTCTCGTTAAAGTCGCGGGAGGACAAGGCGTAGATGCGATTGCCGATGCGATTAATCTCGTCTCCGACTCCACCGGCGTTCGGGCGGTTGTTGGAAGGGATGCCACAGCAGGACAGATTTTCCTGACCAGTGCCGGTTTGGACAATGACATCAACCTGACCGCGTTGATGACCGGTGCCGCCGCCGGCAATTACACGGTCAAGTTCAGTGCAGGCAATACCGACTACACGACGTACACCATTACCGATCCGCAAAACGGCAAGCCGGGGATCATTGACTTCCAGTTAAAAATGCAGCCCGCCGCCGCCCCTAATGCTACGAAATTGGACGAGTCCTACAATGGGCTCTTCACGTATAGCATTTCGGGCGATCCTGACGCGGTGAATCACATCGTCGTACAAACAACCAATGGACAGCAGATTCGGCACATTGAATACGTCCAGAGTGCGGGTCCGAATCCCAGCGTGCCGGGTGGAGTGGCGGCGACCTTTGACAAGGTAACGGGCAAACTGCAAATTCTCTACGACGCAAGCGGGAATCTCACTGAAGCCAATTTAGCAAAGGCGATCAATGCGATTGACGGATTCGAGTACATGGGCATTTTTGATCCTAGTACCGAACCGCCGACCAAGATTCCCGGCATTGCTATGGCGGAAATAGGCAACACGGGTATGTTCCTCCAACATACCCATGCCAGTGCCGATGGATTGAAAATTGTGTTCGCGGCAGATACCGCTGTTACTTCGCCGGAGGCAGACTACGAGGCTAGTACAAAAACGCTTACAATTACATTTGACGATAGCGATGGCACAACGTATCAACAACTTCTCGAACTTCTCAATACTCCGACGACGTGGACTGGTACTCCATCGAGCAGCATCCCGGCGGGAAGTTTTCAAATCGTCAATGAACGAGGCGAAGTGGTAACGGGGTTGGGCGGTGCAATGCCCAATACGATAGATACAACCACCACGTTTCTCGGCAACGCCGACGGCTCGGTGTTACCGGGAAGAACCGAACTTGATACAGGCAGCGGTATTTTCCTGCAAACCACGCACGTCGATTGGAATGGGATCGAAATCGAAATTGATAACACCAGACTGCCCACTGCGCAGACCAAAATCGGTACCGGAAACGACCTTTACCTGCAAACCAGTGATCCGTCTTGGGATGGACTCAATATCACGATTGCTAAAACGGGTGCAACGGGTAACACCCCACCCGATGTTACGGTTACGTTTGACGGCACAACGATCAGCGTTGAAGCCGATGACGACGCTACTTATGACGATCTCCTGACCGCTCTCAATGCAACTGGGGGTTGGACATTGACAGGAACGCCGCCTGTGCCGGTAGCAGATGGTTTGTCATGGACAGATGCCAATGGAGACCCGCCCACGTCGATTCCGGCGGACGAGGATGCCCCGACCATTACCACCCCCATAAAATTGAAGAGCGTGCAAAGCGATGTTATAGTGGAGTATGATGGTACAACGATCACGATTGATGCCACATCGAACGCCACTTACGACGACATCCTTGCCGCCCTGAAAAAGACATCGGCTTGGGACGTAACGCCCGGAACGGTGCCGCCACCCGCTCTTGGTCTTTCATGGGTTGATGCCCATGGAGTAATTGCCATTGGAACGGACACAACACTTGCTCCAGCGGTCAATCCTGCTGTGCCCTTGAATCCCGTTGTAACCTCACCGGCAAGCGAAGCATTGCAATCGTTGCTCGCTCTTTTCGGCAAAGGCACGGTCTCCGCTTACGACATGCGGGCAAACAATGCCCTAAACATCACGGCGGCAGTGCCCGGCACGAAGTTCGAAAACACCGATGTCGTGTACGTCAAAGCCGCCGGCGATGTCTTTACCGAAACATTCCGACTGGGGTATCAGAACGTCTATGCCTCCATTGATTATGCGGCAGATCCTCCTTTGGAAGACTTGTCGGGATACTCCATCGTCTTTCAGAATCAGACCGCTCCGGGAGTCAATGTAACGACATCCGGTAAGACCGTAATGGTGGGCATTGGAAGCGGTGCTACCGTTGCTGATGTGCTTGCAGGAATTCGCAGTCTCGGTGATGACTGGACTAGTTTCGATTTCATTGATTCCACCAAAGCCCCCGTGAGCGGAGACCAAAGTGCAACGTCGCTCGTCGGTACAACGCTGAACCTCGGCAACGTCCAACTGGGTTACAGCGACATGCCGACGCAGGCTGCCGCCACCATTACACTCGATGACGGTGCCGTCAAAATGCGGTTCGTTGCCGATACTATCGGTACGCAATACAACGATGTCAAAATCGTGTTCGAGCAAGACGATTCCTTTAAGGCGGGGGACGTTTCGGCAGTGTATGATGCCGCTCGAAAGATTCTGCACATTCGGGGACAAGTGGACGGTGTCGATGCCGCTTCTTACGGTGCCCTCAAAGCCGCCGTTGAAGCGTGTTCCCCCTTCCGGGTGGAAGTTACCACCACCCACGATAACAAGCCGTATGCGTTGAGCAATAAACTGCACAGCGGTTTGACCTCCGCTGGCGACGGCACGACGGGCTTAACCGAAAACAGTCCCGGAAATAGTGCTTTCATCAAAACGGGTCAATACTTCGGTGATGTCGGCGGAAACAATCAAACGCTCTACATTATGGCAGCGGCAGATGCAAGCGCCAATGATGTGGTGAAGGCGTTTGAAAATGCGAAGGGACATTCCGCTCAAATTGCCGCCAATTTTATCGTCTCCAATTCTACGGACAACAACGGCAACGGGAAGATTTTCCACAGTGTCTTTGACCGGGATGTCTACGTTCGGGTCTATGCCGGTGCACTGACCGGCGGAAACAGCGGCTTGCAAACCGACGTTACCGCCAAAGAACTGGTCGATCTCATTAACAACGATGCCGTCTTGAGCAAGTTGTTCGTGGCGGACATCGCACGAGGACAAGTCGGCAACGGATTCCTCACGCTCTTCGATGAAGCCGCGTATTACGGCAGTCCCATTAACGACAATGCGTTGCAGTTCCTCGGTCCCAAAGACTCGCCGGATATCCTGTTCGTGATTGATGGTCCGAATTCCGAATTAGGACTCTCCTTCCTGGACAACTATGGTTCCGGCTGCATTTCCGATGACCGACCGATTGCGAGTCTCAATGCAACATACGCCAATGCGGCGTTTTCGGTGCAGGCAATGCTCGGCGGCTCGGAATACGATGACATGATCGTCCGTATGATCCGCTTGGACAATAATCATAGTGCGGCGGATAGTTACGCCGTCTATAAAGATGGTCCCTCCAATGCGATGGCGTATTGCAGTATTATTAACAATGCAGACGACGGCACATCAGAGGAACTGGGAAAGTTCATTGTTTATGCCAATCAAGGCGGCGACAAGTTCAACGAAGTGGACATCGTTGCCCGATTGGATGTCAATCAAAATGAGAAAGCAACGGCGTACTATGATGAAGTAACCAAGCGGTTGATCGTTACGGTCAACGATGCCAGTGTCCAACTGACCGAGGCGGTCGCGGCGATCAATAACGAAGGTACGTTCCAAGTCGAATATGATTACAGTTTCAACGGCACTCCCGACGATGTGAGCACCGGTCCCGGTATCGCCACCTTTGCGAACTTGTTCAGTGCGGCGACGGGAGAAGTCGTCATCGGCAACACCGGCAACACCGGCGGACACAAAGGGGGCGTGTTGGAAGTCTATGTCGGCGGAGAAAATCCTACTGCCAATGATGTCATCAACACGATCAATAATGGTCCTACGACAAAGAGTCTCTTCTCTGCAACGCCTATCGGCGGAACGGACGCAGGAACCGGCGCTATTCATTTCCGCAACGACAACGTTCAGCGGGTCATTGGTTCCGACGGCAAGTGGCGCAACGAAGTGAACATGGTGACAGGTATTCTCGGCAGTGACGAAAACGCCACGAGTTACATGGTCGTTCATCTTGCGACCGATGCCAATGGTAATTCGATCACGACGGCGAATGATCTCGTAAAATTTTTCGATATGCTTACGGTGGAGCAGACTCGCGGAATCAGCGTCAGCGTGGTGCGCCCGCCCGGTGTCGATAACCTCGATAGAAAGTGGACAGTGGACAGTTGCGGAAACATTATTGAAGAGCAACTCTGCGACAACCTCTACGGTTACGGTCTTTTGCAACCGACCTATGAAGTGGACGATTGCTACAACTACACCTACTATCCGATTGAATTTTTCTCTTATGGAGAGGACATTCAACCGGGCAACGCTTACGGCGTGGTGATCGCCCAAAATGGCAGAGACGCTTCGCTGAACATTCGGGCAAAGACAACCGGTCCCGACTTCAACGGAGTCGGATTCAAGTATGTCAAACTTGCCGATCCGATGGCGCAGATGTATGCCGAATATGACGGATACAACAAGATGATTACCGTGTTCATTCACGAAGGGGCAACGGCTTCGCAGGTAAAACAGGCTATCGAAAACAGTGAACAGACCCGCGACCTTTTCGAGGCGACACTGCCGGGCAATGGTTCCGGTGTTGTGTCGTTGCAGGATAATTATCTTCTGATGAAGGGTGGACTTCACGATGTCGGTTATCGCGGCGGAGCGGCAATGCTCGGTGCGGCAGATGCCGACGCACACCGGCTCATTCTGGAATCGATGGGGGAAGGTTCGCGACAGTTCGTTTCGCTCCGCTGGCTTGACGGCGGCGACTTTCGTGTTACCGATGCGAACGGCAACACAACGGACACCGCCCACGGATCGGACATGGTTGCCACGATCAACGGGATGCGGGCATCGGCGGATGGACGTTCGCTGACGCTGGAGTCGGCGATGTTGAAAATGGGAATCATCATGGACGATAGGGTTACGACGGGTGATCGGATTAACTTTACGATCACCGGCGGCGGTGCAGTCGTTCAAATGGGAACAGACGTGGTATCGAATCAGCAGATACGATTTGCCATTCAGAGTGTGAACACGGCGAATCTCGGCGGTGCGTCGGGCAGACTTTACCAGTTACGGACGGGAGAGATTGCCGACTTGGTAACATCGGATGCGAGTCGTCGGTTGGCGGATCGGATCATCAATGAGGCGATCATGAGTGTGGCGCAGACTCGGGGACGTTTGGGAGCGATTCAGCGGAACACGTTGGAGCCGCAGATCAATGCGTTGCAGGATTCGTTAGTGGCGATTTCGGCGGCGGAGGCGCAGATTTCCAATGCGGACTTTGCGGAAGAAAGTTCCAAGTTGACGCGGGCGCAGATATTGGTGCAGGCGGGTACGCGGACGTTGCAGATTGCGAATCAATTCCCGCAGTACGCCGCGTCGTTGCTCGGCGGGTAACATTTAGCCGGTACTCCGGCGACGCACACAGAATTTCAACGCGGAACACACGGAACTCTTTTTCTATGCTGTTCCGCGAAAGTCCGCATTGTTCCGCGTTTCATACATGTTTGTTCACTTGACAAAAGGGCAAATTGGATGACAATAGAGGAGTGCAGTGAACGTTTCATTATGTATGAAAATGAACATCAAAACAAAAAACATTATATACTCTTCTCGTTTAGAAATTCCGTTCAATTCATTTCATGTCCATGTCCCTTTGCAATCACCCTTGCTACCGTGCCATTGAATCTTTCCGTTGTCGCATTCGTAAAACCAAATTGCAAGATATGCAATAACTCTCGCCAATCCCCACACACGCCCTGTCCAAATCGTATCAATGGACGCAACTCCGACTCCAATGCTTGGGAATGGGAAAGGAATCGTGATGGACGATTCGACAATACCGTTATCGGAAAAATTACACCCAGCCTGAATACGCCATTGCTGGAACAGGTACAAATACTCCGCCCAGCAATCAAACAAACAGAGCACTCTTCATTCCCATCAACATCGTTGACTCCGTCCTCGCCGCCATCGAACTCGTCCTGCCCGACCAGCATAGCCAAGCCGCCGATTTCGGGGCACTGCAATCGGCGACAAATCGGTTTCGATTTAGTGCGAGGCAGTTTTTGCGAGAATTTTGGCAAAAGCATGGTAAATTGCATTCCGCTCGTTTTCCAGTGCTGATTGGATGACACTCGTTGCGTGTTGACCGGTAATATGTGCCAGGTCTCCCGCCTGTCCTTGAAAAATTGTGAGCGCGTTCTGAATGCCCTGATGCTCGATTTCGAAGATTTGCTGGCGGACGGATTCTAACTTTTCATAAATTACTTTCGGTGATTGCTTGTTTCCCAAAATCCATTCCCGAACGGTACGCAATTCCGTTTGAAGCATTGCCAACAATGCTTCGTCCTGCTCACCGCATTGAACGTCGGATAGCGCACCTTCACATTCGGACTTGCTAACTTTTCCGGCTCTTGAATGTCAAAGGCTTGCCAAAGTCCATCGACATCGTCTCCGTCCAGTTCTGCGCTGTAATACTGGTCTTGCATGTCCACCCCAAGAATACGAAACCGGCGTTTGAACTCTACCTTTGCTGGTATCTATTTTTCTTCCTACCCTTGCGTACCTTTTTCGTTTCTTCTTCAGGAATCATCGTCGGCGGGGCGGTCAATTTTTGATACATTTCCATTAACTTTGCGACAATGTCGGATTCGCTCATGCCGCTTTTGAATTTATACAGTTTCATCACCGCCCGGTCAAGCGTTTGATGCGCCTTCAATAATTCCTTCGGCATGGTCAAGGGATCGTACAAGTCCGCAAGACTGCTGTTGGGAAATTGCTCTCTTGTATCGAGAATAGTCTGCGCCAGTTTTTCGATTGTCGCTTTTTGTTCGTCGGTTACATCTGCCCAAGGGAAATTGTTGTAAATGATCCTATTTGAGTAACGGTAATCAATTTCTAGCCGCCCACAGAGATGCCGCGTCCATGCCATGTGAACGTTTGATGTTAAAATGCCGAAATGGTAAAGCGTGGCATTAGAAATAGTAAATACAGCATAACTGACGATCGTTTCCGGCGATAAAAAACCTATCGGAATGTAGTCTCTCCTTTCCGATGATACAACGGGAAACAAAATATAGTTTGTTTCCGGTTGGTGTATTACCGAAAAAGTTGTTGGTGTTGCAGCCGTTTTTTTTGTCGGTTCTCGTTTTGAATTTAACCGGAATCGTTTAACGGCTTCAATTCTTTGCATAACAAACGGCATTTTCCTCAATTCATCAGGCGGACAGTCAAGAAGCCATAAACAGTAGCGCATTTGATTATTTATAAATTCCTCTGACCCCGCATAACGTCTTATGTATTTGGCAGACAAGGGTTCTTTCATTATAAAGTCTTCATATTCGTCTGCCTCAATCACCAAATTTCGGTCATCATACATTTCGTTGCCTTTCCGCATTTTCGGCACATCATGGAGCGGCTTGCTTCGACTCTCTATAAAAATATCCGGCGCATCCACAAGATAGGGATTGATATTGTTCGCAACAATTTTTTTGTCGTTGTCATAAATTACCTTGTCCTTGCCTTGACTCGTGCTGAATCCCAGAATAACACAATATACTGCCGCCTTACCTTTTGCCTCGTTCCACCACTTGAAAGACCGATAGGCAAAATCAATATGGATACCGAACTTTTCAATGAGCGGTTTCCAAAGGACGGCAACCTGCTCTCCTTGAGTAATGGAATTTGTCGAAACAAAAGCAGTACGAATTTGTGTTCCCATCATCATTTTCGATGCTTTATGATACCACGCCGCTACATAATCCAAATTTTTGGCACCAGCGATAGCCATTTGCACATCTTCTTTTTGTCGTGCGGTTTGAAATTTGTACCCCACATACGGCGGATTGCTAATGATATATGACAGTTTATTTTTCGAGACAATACTTTCCCAATCAATTCTCAACGCATTGCCATGCACAATCGTCGCACATTGCGTCAAAGGTAATCGCGGATGATATTGTCCAAATTCTTCAGCAACTCGAATATTCATTTGGTGATCAGTTAACCACATCCCCACAGTAGCAACCTGACACGGAAAATCTTCGATTTCGATACCATAAAACTGTTCGATATTCACCTTCATGAGTGTTGAAATGTCGAGACGCTTCTGCCGAGCGCGCCCCACTAGCATTTTGAGGATTGCAATTTCCAAAAGCCGTAACTCTCGATACGCAATCATCAAAAAATTCCCACACCCGCATGCCGGATCGAGAAACTTAAGCCCCGCAATTTTCTCGTGGAACTGTTTCAACAATCTCGTATCCGCTTTCACTCGTTCAAATTCACTCCAGAGATCATCCAAGAAGAGCGGATTGAGCAGTTTCAATATATTGTCCAAGTCCGTATAGTGCGCACCGAGTTCCCGACGCAAATCCTTTTTCATTACGCCCTGAAACATTGCTCCGAAGATGGCAGGCGAAATGCTGCTCCAATCAAAACTCCGACACTCCAACAGCAGTTTTCGCATTTTTTCGTTAAAGTCGGCAGGCGGAAGCCGATCCACAAAAAGTCTGCCATTGACAAAACGGAATTGCTTGAGTTCATCGGAAAGCAGTTTGCGTTTTGCACGGTCTGCTTCCGTCATGTTAAGAACATCAAACAGGTCGGAAAGCCGGTGCGAAAGATCGCTGCCGTCCTCTTTGGAATTAACAATATAATTGTAGAAATTGCCCTTCGGAAAAATGCCGGTATCGCCTGCGAACAGACAAAACAGCAAGCGGGTAAGATAGATTTCGAGATCGTGTCCTTCGTAACCATGTTCGAGTAACTCATCGTGAAGTAGTGCCATCCTTTCGGCAGCGCGAACGTTGACTTCAAATTGATCATCCCTTTCCTGGTCTCGCTGGGCAGTGTAACCCGCTAGGGTGGCAAAACGTTTGACGTGTTTATGTAAATCTTTGGTCTTGAATTGCGTCCGCTTGCCGGTGGTTCGGTTATAGTGAGCGATGGTTTCAAAGTCGCTGACCATAAGGACTTCCGGCATTTCCTCGACAGGCAGGTGAACAATGTACTCCTTTAATTGTTTGTAAGCGATGGTAAGGTCTTTTCCTTTGGACTTCATTTCGATGGCGATTTTCTTGGGCAAAAAATAGTCCATGAAACCGTGGCTTTCTTCTTTCGCGGCGGGATTCTCGAAGCGACCGGTGGTAGCGTCCATGCCGAAGATTTCGAGGAATTCTCGGACGAACATTTGTGCTTCGGACTTTTCGTTCTTTGCGTCTTTCCATCGTAGGGCGAAGGTGACGGCGTTGGATTGGATGGCTTCCCAAGTGAGCATGGAAGTATTTTAGCATGTTTTGAGGGTTTGGGCGTGACCATTTCAGAATTTTCGATGCCATACCGATTACAACCGCAACGCTGAACTCATCACCGCATACTGGTTTGCCGATACCGCCGTGATCGAAAAGAACCCCGCCGCCGGTGCAACACTGATGTTCCAACGCGCCAAGGAACAGATGAAAATCCAACAGCGGGCTCTCGGCAAACCGGTATTGTATCTCTTTGCAAAATATGGTATAATTCAGTGAATTAGAAAAAACAGCATGGAGGTTTCCAATGAATCTTTTTCAGGGAAAAGAAATTCCAGTTCAAGTTCGATGGTTGGTTCGCCGCGATTTCTCCCAAGTGCAGGCGATTGAAAAAATGTGCTTCGAGTTCCCCTGGACGAGCGAAGAATTTCTGCAATGTCTGCATCAGCCCAACTGCCTCGGAATGGTTGCGCAACACGAAGAACGCGTCGTCGGATTCGTCGTTTATGAAATGCCGAAGAACCGCATTCTCATTACAAACATTGCTGTAGACCCCGAATTTCAACGGCACGGTATCGCCCGGCAGATGATCCAAAAAATCGTGTCGAAAATGATTTATCAACAACGGCACAAAGTCGCCATTGCGATTCGAGAAACGAACTTGCCGGCGCTGCTCTGTTTCCGTGCGCTGGGATTTAGGGCGGCGACGGTGCTTAAAAACTTTTACGAAGAAATGGACGAAGACACGTACGTTCTACAATATCGACTCGGCAAAGAACACGCTGAACCCGTCTATGCACCAGCAAGCCGAACGGCAACAAACCGAACAGCTTCTCTCTTCGCAGGATAAACGCCGCTAGCACAGTCGTCCGCACCGAGGTACCGCCACTCCGGCTACAAGGGTCGAAGTCGAAGGTTTGCAACTGGTCGTATATCGCTGTCAATTCGACAAACGGAAAGAGCTGAAGCCAACCGCTGTTTCTGCCTGTGCGGTTGGTAGCGGTTTCGTTTTGTCCCTGAAGGACACCGCTTTTGGGACCATTCGTTAGGGCACTCGGCAAGTGACCGTAGGTATCGTGATAGTTGTGTGCCGCCAACGCAATTTGCTTGAGTTTATTGGAGCAACTCATTCTTCTCGCCGCTTCGCGGGCTGCTTGCACGGCGGGCAGGAGCAATGCGATGTGCATGCCGAGGATGGCGATGACGACGAGGAGTTCGACGAGGGTAAAACCTCGCGAGCGGGGCGGTGTTACAACGAAGTGAGCGGGGGGGGGCAACCCTCCGACATCGGGGGATTGACATCCCCCGCTCGCTGCGGCTAAATTATTCTTCACCGTCGCTTTCGTCGCCGGAAAAGATGTCCGAACCTCTTTCTTGCACCGTTTGAATGATTTCGGTGCGCAGTTTCTCCAAGAAGTCTGGATTCTCTTTGAGATACAGCTTTGTCTTTTCGCGTCCTTGTCCCAGCTGCTCGTCGCCGTATTTGAACCACGCACCCGACTTGGTAACAATCTTTTGGGCAGTCGCCAAGTCCAAAATATCCCCTTCGTAACTAATGCCGTTCGCAAACATCATATCGAACTCCGCCGACCGAAACGGCGGTGCAACTTTGTTCTTGACAATCTTTGCACGAACTCGCTGACCAATGGGAGTCTCCCCTTCCTTGACCTGACCAATCTTGCGGACATCAATCCGGCAGGAGCAGTAAAACTTCAATGCTTTGCCGCCCGGCGTCGTTTCGGGACTGCCGAACATCACGCCGATCTTGTCCCGAAGTTGATTGATGAAAATCACGCAGGTCTTGCTTCTCGCAATGATTCCCGTCAGTTTTCGGAGCGCTTGACTCATCATTCGGGCTTGCAAACCGACGTGCGAATCGCCGATTTCCCCTTTGAGTTCCTTTTCGGGTACGAGAGCAGCGACGGAGTCGACGACGATAATATCGACGGCGTTGGACTTAACCAACATTTCCGTAATTTGTAGTGCTTCTTCACCGCTGCTCGGCTGGGAAACGAGTAGACTTTCGAGGTCAACGCCGAGTTTCTTAGCCCAACTGGGATCGAGTGCGTGTTCGGCATCGATAAACGCCGCTACTCCGCCCGCCTTTTGAGCATTGGAAACGATATGGAGAGTGAGCGTTGTTTTGCCGCTCGATTCAGGACCGAAGATTTCGACGATTCGACCGTTAGGCACGCCGAATCCTCCGAGGGCGAGGTCGAGCGAAAGACAACCTGTTGAAATGCCGGTGAGACTAGGAGTACGTTCTAATCCGAGCGGCATGATGGCACCTTCGCCGAACTGTTTTTCGATTTGTGCCAAGGCATTCTTCAAATCGGGATTATTGCTGAAAGTTTCTTCAATTTTGCTGCTTGTTTTTGCGGCTTTCTTCGCCATTGGGTGAAAAGAGTTAGAAATGCGACGACAATTATTCTATCACAGTGCGGCGTCTTTTGCAACGATGCTGTCGGCGGCGCGGTGTAAAAGTGTAAAAGTCGCTAGTCTATCGTTTCTAAAAAGCCAATAGGCGGTATAATCAGCGCCATGCTCGGAATCCACACTAAAAATCCTCTTCGCCTCGGCACACGCGGCAGTACATTGGCACGTTGGCAGGCAAACTGGACAGCGGAACAAATTCAGGCACAAGGAGCCGCCGTAGAAATCGTTGTCATCCAAACAAGCGGCGATCTTATACAAAACGAATCCATCGTCAACATCGGTGCGCCGGGAGTTTTTACAAAGGAAATCCAGCGTGCCTTGCTCGAAAACAAAATTGACCTTGCCGTCCATAGTCTCAAAGATTTACCGACAGAACACGTCGCCGGTCTTATCCTCGCTGGCGTTCCGCTCCGTGCTTCCTATCGGGACGCTTTCGTGTCGCAGATTGCCGAAAGAATCGAAGACTTGCCGAATGGTTCACGTATCGGCACCGGTAGTCTGCGGCGAAAGACGCAAATCCTGTATCACTTCGACGACAAGTATCATGTCGAAGACATTCGCGGCAATGTCGAAACCCGGTTACGAAAGTTGAAGCAAGGAGACTACGAGGCTCTCATTCTTGCCGAAGCAGGATTGCTGCGTTTGGGACTTGCCGATTCGATTTGTTCGTTGCTGGAACCGCCCTTTTTTTTACCGGCGATTGGGCAGGGCGCATTAGGCTGGGAAATTCGAGCAGATGACCGGCGGACGGCGGAAGTGTTACAACCGCTGAATGACAAAGCAACATTTGCAGCGGTGTTTGCGGAGCGGGCGATGCTTCGCAAATTGCAAGGCGGTTGTTCTGCTCCGATTGCGGCACTGGGAACAGTAAAAAACTCGACTCTAACATTGCACGGACGCATACTTTCGTTGGACGGAAAACGAATGTTTGACGCCTTGCAATCGGTGACACTGCTAGACGACGCCGAACTTTTGGGAGAGAGCGTTGCTGGAGAATTGTTGAATCAAATGGCAACCATTCCGCCTGCGTTTTAGCAGGTTTTATACCCCTCTCTGTCATTTCACTTCTCCCTTTACTGATCTGCCGAGAGAAATTGACTGTGTTCTGCCGTCGTTGTGCTGCGCTCCATTCCGGCTTTTGTTCTAGACTCTGAAAACTCCAACTAATTTTTGCCCCACCTAGGACGGTCTGGATTTTTTCTCTAAATCTCCTATAAAGTGAAGTATGAAATTTGCGATCTGTAATGAATTGTTCGAAGCGTGGAATGTGGCTCAAGAGTTTGACTTCCCCCGAGTCTTCGAGTACGTAAAACGTTGCGGCTACGAAGGTATTGAAATCGCTCCCTTTACGATAGAAAAGGATGCTTTTCACATACCGGCAACGCGCCGCGTGGAAATCCGCCGGCTTGCCGAAAAAAACGACCTAGAAATTACCGGTCTCCATTGGCTCCTCGCCAAAACGGAGGGGTATTATCTTACGTCGCCAGACCCCGTCATGCGGCAAAAAACCTCCGATTACTTCCTGGAACTGATCCGTTTGTGTGCCGACCTAGGCGGACGTTTTATGGTGCTCGGTTCGCCGTTACAGCGGAACATTTTGCCGGAGGTAACACAGGAGCAAGCGTTCGGATACGCCGCCGATGTGTTGCAGAAAATCGTACCGATGCTGGAGAAGTGTGATGTGCAAATTGCCGTCGAGCCGCTTTCGCCGAAAGAAACCAACTTTCTGACGACCGCCGCCGAGACCGTCAGATTGATTGAAATGATTGGTGCTCCCGACCGAATTGCTCTTCACTTGGATTGCAAAGCGATGGCGTCGGAAGACATTCCCATCGCCGAATTGATCCGAGCAAACAAGAAACACGCTATCTATTTTCACATGAATGATCCGAACCTGTTGGGACCCGGATTCGGAGATGTGGACTTCGTACCTATCATGAAAGCTCTGCTCGATATTGACTACCAAGGCTGGGCTTCGGTCGAAGTGTTCGACTACACTCCCGGAATCGAAGTGTTAGCGGAAAAGAGTCTTGCTAACATGAAGCAAAGCCTGGCAGTATCGACAGAGATGCGTTCGTAAAGTTCGTGTCAAAATAACATTTCCATTTGTATTTGCGTTGCTTGCAATTTTCCTGGAGATTACGGCGGAGTCACGGCGGTAAAAAAGTTCACAGAGTCCGTGCTGTAAGCCGGGGACGTCCATAACTGACGTTCCGGGCTTGGTGAACTTTGTTCCAGGGGTGCGTCAAAATAAAGTGGGTGCAGCGCAAGAGCGGGGGATACTATACTGCAAACGGGTAGGAATAGGACGTTTTGCTTTGTGAAATCTTTGTGTCCCTTGTGCTCTTTGTGGTTAAAAATAAAGGATTAACCACAAAAGACACAAAGAACACAATGATTCACAAAGCAAAACGTCCTATTCCTACCCGTTTGCAGTATATCACAATAGTTGTTAGCCGCTCCGCAGACGGGGCGGCTAACAGCAACGTGGAACAATGAGCCTACATAAACTGTTACACTCCCATGTCGGCATCAAACATCTTCCGGCTTCGGCACGACATAGGGTGCACGGTATTCCCGAGTCAGCATCGCATTGGCAACGTCGTTGTCAATAAAACGGTTGGTTGCCAAATCGAACTTGAGCATCGGTCCCAACGATAACGGCGTCCGATCAAGATCAACCTTATTTGCTTTAAGATGCTCCACGATGCGGTCTACCGTTGCGCCATTGTCATCGAGACTCTTGATCTCTTTGAGCGCCGCCTTGATTTCTGCCGGTGAAGCCTTCCGCTCTTCGCCGATGTAATAGGAAATGTTGCCGAAATGACTAACCGCCGCCGACAACGCCCCACACATCGCATCCGCATTAACCGCCGAAGGATCACTCTTCTCTACGGCATCAATGAAATTCCTGTAATGGTTGCCGTCGCCGCGAAATTCTTTCAGCACCTTGCCTTCACTATCGTACGCCGCAGAATAACTGTACGTCTGTCCTCTTTCGGCAGGTCCTTGAATGGCGTAACCCTTTTCGCCGTAAGCGATAACGCCGACCAACGTGCCAGGCTTTTCCCCGGCAGGAATCGTGATCGGCCCCGTCTCCAAACCGAGGGTTTCAAAGACCATACACTTGTCGCCGTAATCGAAAATCGAAACTTCCGTGTTGGCGGTATCACCGGCGTCGACGTAATTCGGGTCGTTCCGTTCAATATCATAGCCGAGCCGTCCGCCGTAGGTAATCACCGCTTGCGGATAGCGGTCTACACCGAGTATCCATCGGGCGATGTCCGCTTGGTGCGGTCCTTGGTTGCCCATATCGCCGTTCCCGTAGAGGCGTTGCCAATGCCAATCGTAATGAAACTGCCGACGAGTGAGCGGCATTATCGGTGCCGGACCGCTCCAAAGATCGTAATCGACCGAGGCGGGAATGGCGTATTCGCCCAGCGGTCCGATAGACCTACGGCGTTTGTAACACAGTCCCCGGGCGAATTTGACCTCGCCGATGCCGCCGTCTTGGACGAACTTGACAAGTTCAATGTTCGCTCCCATTGACCGGCACTGCGTACCAATCTGGACGACACGATTGTATTTCTTTGCGGCGGCGGCAAGTGCCAATCCTTCGTGGATATTGTGGCTGCCCGGCTTTTCCAGATAGACATGCTTGCCAGCCTGGACTGCCCAAACACCCGTGAGGGCATGCCAGTGATTGGTCGTGGCACAGGTTACGACATCTACGGACTTGTCGTCGAAAGCCTTACGCATATCGCCGATGCACTGCGGTTTGAGACCGCCTTGCGTTGCGGCAATGTCGTCGACGAGTTTGTCAGTAAATTTCTGCGTGTCGGGATCGACGACGTAGAGTATGTTGCATCGGGCATCTCTCCTTAAATTGCTTATGTGATCACCGGCGCGTCCTCCAGCGGCGATGATAGCGACGCCGATTTTGTCGTTAGCAGCAACGGAACCGGCGGCTTGTTGTGCAACGACACTGTTCTGCGACGCAGCGTAAGCGGCGCCTGCTGCGACGGTCATACTGAGTAGCGAATCTTCCAAAAAGCGGCGGCGGGAAATTGATAGGGACATTGAATACTCCTTAATTGATAATTCGAGGAAAATAACGCTCACGAGTATAGGCGATTTCACGTCTCTTTGCAACAGGGGGATGCACGAGGATGGGGGTATGTCAACGATTTGTGGGTATCTTCAATATTGCGCAAGCGAGCGGGGGGCGTTAGCCCCCCGTTGGTTGCGAAGTGTGTTGGACATCCATCGGGGGGCTAACGCCCCCCGCTCGCTGCGCCGCACCCACTTTATTTTTACACACCCGTTGCGGTGTCAAATCACGCTACTCTGCCGGTTCCAGAACGAGGTCGAGCGTTTTCTGCTTACTCGTGTCGATAGACAATTCCGAAGTCGAAGGATCCGCATACTTCGAGTGAATCAGCGAAACAGACACAGGATAGTCGGAACCCGGCTGCTCCACCTCATGGGTAGCACCCACACTGATTCTGTACACGCCAGCAGGAATACCATCCCCGTCCTTCAACCTGCCCGGACTGAACGTACCGTTAGTAATCGCCGCTCGGTACTGGTCGGTTTCGCCATGGAAATTGACCATACCGCTCTCAATCGATGTACCGTCCGCCATTTTGGCGGTGCCTTTAACGACCACCGCGTCGCCGCAACCGACGGCAAAAAACAAGGAAAACAATGTCAAAGTGTAAAATAATCGTTGCATAAAAGGAGTTATACTGTAAACGGTATCAAATTGGTCGTTTTTTCTTTGCGCTCTTCCTTGCGTTCCTTGCATGCTTTGCGGTTAAAAAAGGATTTAACCGCAAAGTACGCAAAGGGCGCAAAGTCCAATTTCATGCCGTTCCGAGTATAGAAGTTAGAAGTTAGGAGATAAAAAGTTCACAGAGCCCGGTGCGGCAGCACCGGATTTTCGATTCAACGGGGGGTTGACACCCCCCGCTCTTGCGCACCGGGCTCTGTTTGTTCTACGGCAGCGAACCGCCGAGACCGTCGTTGACATGCACCAAACGCGTGAAAATCGCCAAGGTCTGGTTAATGGGGATATTGCTATTTTGTGCAGTGATGGAACTTACCGGCACGCTGGTGCTGATCCCGCGTATGGAACCATCACCAAACGCAAAATTAACGATGCCCGGATGACTACTGCCGAAAGCACTACGCCAGTCCGGCTGTCGATCTCTTAGCGATCCGTCTGCATTTACAAACTCATTCGGTCCTCTCGCAATAGGAACTTCCGCTACCGCACTTCGTCCTATGCCATATTCCTTCCAGCTGGCACCGCTGAAAAAGAAGGAACAGTCGTACGCTGTCCCGCTGGCGCAATTCCGCAGTTCTGCAATACGGACGAATTTCTCGCCGAGAACGATTTGATTGGATGTCCCGTCAGACCAGTAGGCAAAAGCGTCGCGAGGCGACCAAGATTGCGCTGCTGTTCGGTGCCAGGGGAGATCAGTATCGTCGGTACCGGCATTACCGGAATGAGTTGTCGTTGCGGTGCGGAAGGGACCTGCCTGTATATTTGCCTGACCGCTATCGCCCGGGCGATAGTGATTCCACCAACCGTCGGCTTGTACGTTGTTGCCGTTAAGTCTCAACATAGGCACGACGTAATCCGCGACGGGTCCCGGATGGTGGCTATCTACAAAAACGGGACCTTTTCGCCGTGAAGGGCAATAGACGGTTGAAGGTGCAAGTCCCCTCTTTTGCTCTTCAGTGGGAGCAGCCCAGGTGTAAGTGTCTTCCGTTGCGCCAGCCCAGAATCTTCTTCCTGTATCGATATGCGTTTTATTTCGGGATTCGACGTAGTCCCAGGCAGCATTCTGTTCGAGGTAGGGGAAAAGCAGGAGTAGGAAGCCGTAATTTTCCATTGAAACGGTTACGGGCGGCAGACCATTTCGAACATCGTGGAAATTGTGTGCTGCCAGTGCGATTTGTTTTAGGTGGTTGGTGCATTGCATTCTTCTTGCGGCTTCTCTTGCCGCTTGGACGGCTGGGAGCAGAAGAGCGACGAGCATGCCGATGATGGCGATGACGACGAGGAGTTCGACGAGGGTGAAGGCTCGTTTTAGCGGTCGAACTTGTTCGACAGCGCCGCTGCGCCGCACAAGTGCGGTCGCCAAAAGGGGTGCGGCTAAATTGCCTAAATTGCCCCCCCCCCCCAAGTTAACATTTTGTTTTGAAAAGCAGTCATAAGAGCCTCTTCAATGGTTAGGATCCGAAAAGAATCGATACGAGTTACGTACTCTATTTTACTTGACGAAAAACGAAAAGTCAAATCTTTTTTTTGTTTTTTTGAAAAAAATCGCAATTTGTTCAGGGTCGGCGGGAAAAAGTTAGCAGAGTCCGGTGCGGCAGCACCGGGTTTTTTGATTCCGTATCTGCCGATACGGGCTCTGTGTTTTTTCGCAATCTGACGATTGCGGCAATGGTCTTCGGCGGAGGAGTCGCAGGCATCCACGCCGCGATCATTTAGCCGGTACTCCGGCTCAAACCCATACCTATGCTACCTTTTCAACTTAAACTGCGCGATCAATTCTTTCAGCATTGCCGATTGACCGCTCATTTCATTCGCCGCACCCGCCGACTCTTCCGCCGTCGCCGTGTTCTGCTGCGTGACCGAATCAATCTGCTGCAAACCCTGCGTTATCTGATTGACACCCTGCGCCTGCTCATTGCTCGCAACCGCAATGCCCGACACAAGATCCGTCGTCTGCTTTATCTGCTCAACAATCGTGTTCAACACATCGGCAGTGTTCGTCGCGACTTCGCCCCCCTTTTCGATCTCTTGACCGCTCTTGGCAATCAATTCCGATGTTTCCTGCGCCGCCTTCGCACTTCGAGAAGCAAGATTGCGCACCTCTTCAGCAACAACAGCAAAGCCCTTACCATGCTGACCCGCTCGAGCGGCTTCGACAGCAGCATTCAACGCTAAAAGATTCGTCTGGAACGCAATGTCGTCAATAACCTTAATGACCCGCTGAATCTCATTGGAGTTTTGCGTAATCCGATCCATTGCCGTCGTCATCGCCTTCATCGCATTCTGTCCTTCGCTGGCAACCTTGCTCGTTTCCTGTGCTAGGTCGCGAGCCTGACTGGCACTTTCAGCATTCGATTTCGTTTGACCGCTGATTTCGCTCATCGAAGCACTAATTTGCTCTAAACTAGCGGCGGACTTCTGAGTACCGTCCGCCAAAGATTGAGCCGCACTGGAAACCTCACCAGAACCGGTCGCCACCTTATCGGAAGCCCGGTCAATGTCGATAAAGGACGCATTGAGTTTGTTAATCATGTGTTGAACCGATGCCCCCAAAATGTCTTTATCCGTTAGGATTTCGAGTTCTACGGATAAATCCCCTTGGGCAACCGTTTCAAGTTCATCGGAAATTCGAGTAACATGATTAACGAACATGGTGATCGCATTACAGAGTTGTCCGACTTCATCTTTTGTTTGAGAGGTTTTTCTCATGTTTTCGACACATTCTTGGTGCATCATGATGTTCCCCGTAGAACCTGCCTCCTTCATAAACTCGGAGATCACCGTTATCGGCTTGCTGATTCTACCGGCGATGACCAGCACTATAAGAACAGCGACCAGAAGACCTGCCGCACCGATAATAATCACGTTGCGTGACAGCACGTTGGCGGCAGCAATAGTGCTTTCTTTTGAGAAACCCAGAAAAAACATACCGACGGGAGTGCCGCCGAATCCTTGGAGCGGTAGATAGGTTGCGTGGTATCGTTCCCCAAACAGCGTTACTTCGACCGGATAGTTCTCTCCCTTATTCAATACCGCATCAAGCACGCGTTCATCGTTTTGTTCGGTGCCGATGGTTCGCTGCCCATTCTCGTTCTTGAAAGTGGTCATAACGCGTGTGTTTGGTCGAGCCCCCGGATTCTTTCCGGCAAAGATCGTAATTTGCGAATCGAAAATTTCGGCATACTTGTCCACGAATTCCTCGGTGTGTATAAAGACCAGTACCGTCAACGAACCGATGACTTCGCCTTCATGCCGTATGGGGGAAGCGGAGACGATTCCCATCGGCATCGTTTCCGTTTGGGCATAGGCGTTACTGGCTTGTCCTTTCAATGCCGCTGCGACAAAGGGTAAATGGATATCGGAGTCGCCGTATTTTTCGGGTTCGTGCAGCCGCAGGATGACATCACCTTTTATATCGTGGACTACGAAACTGTCCGCTTCCACATCTTTTGCGGCGGCGGTTAGGTATGCAATGAGGGTTTGTCTGCTTTGGTCTCTGTCTTCGTTGGCGTTCCAGTGTGCCACACACTCGGAAACGGCGGCGCTGTCTGCGACGGCGGTGGCGACGATTCTGGCTTTTTCTTCGAGGTTATCGAGTTGCGTGACGACGGAGCGGACGGCTCCTTGGACTCGATAGTTCATCAGGAGGTTGGAGAGGTTCGACACCGATACGGAGACGAACAAGACGATGGTAATGACGAGAAGTGCCAGTATGACGGCGACCGGTGTGATGATTTTGTACTTTATGCTGTGAAACACGGAGAGAATAATAGGTAATGGTTAAAGGGTTAAGGGACGGGGAAAACTTACGGAGTTATCAACAAGAGTCCGCTCAAGATGGGAGCGGGATTTCAAATGTTGGAAAGAGTGTAGCAGAGTTTTGGGGAATTGCAATAGTCCCTGCGCCGGAGTACCGGCTAAATGATAAACGACAAATTATTTAGCCGGTACTCCGGTGCAGAGCCCGATACGGTAGCACCGCCATTCCCATTTACATGGCGTATCTACCGATGCGAGCTCTGTGTTTTTTCGCAATCTGACGATTGCGGCTCTGCTTTGCGCCGCACAAGTGCGACGGCTAAAAATCCCCGTAAAGAACGAACTTGCCTTTTTCGACAATCGTGATACAATGGCAACGTTGCTTTTATGGCAAAGGATGCAGTCATGACCTTACTTTCTCCCTCTCCTTATCTTGCTGACGCACAAGACATTGCGGCATTTGCGCTGCCGTCTGAATTGACGGTTGCACAAGCGGCAACAATTCTCGGCACGTCGGAAGCCTGTCTCAATCAACTGCTCGACATCGGTGCGTATGAATTCCGACAAGACGGCGACCAGCGTTTGATTGAGCGTGATTATATACTAGACTTGTTGCATAACCCCGATCTTGCTATAATATGTGGGGTTGCGTAGTGCATTCTAGCAAATTTTCTTTTTCCCGTCAAGGAGGACTAATGACCCGCATTGAGAAAAATTGAAGTTGACTGACGAAAAATTCAAACGTCGCATCGGAACGACCAAACCGGTCTTTCTCCTGATGCTCGATATTCTGCAAGCCGCCTACGACGAATTGCACCAGTCCGGTGGAA
>Ga0099364_10002275_pt1 | contig 30717 bp, 25 predicted proteins | sample TergutTh196P3_FD_73070 | JGI IMG/M metagenome (GOLD analysis project Ga0099364, IMG submission 73070) | Microcerotermes parvus P3 segment gut microbial communities from Pointe-Noire, Republic of the Congo - Th196 P3 | ecosystem: Host-associated > Arthropoda: Insects > Digestive system > Gut ...
TTTTTCATTCTTTCTTTCTTACATGGCAGTAATGAAGACAGCATAAGAGAGAGTACATCATTCCTTGGCATTACAGAAAGAAGATTAATACAGGAAATCCGTCATGAAACAAACAGGCTTTTAACAGAAAAAGAAAACGAGATCAACGATGTAATGGAAAGGCTCAGCACTGCAGATTCTGAGTACCGCATGCTTCAGGCTTCTGTAGAAAGCATGACAGAAGCTCAGATTGAGAGAGCCCGGTATCTTCATGATGCACTGGAAGTTTACCGTGAATCCCTTTTGGGTCTGCAGAATGACAGAATAAGGATCATAGAAGAATCGCGGTACCAGGAAACAGCATTAATTAACAGGTCAAACGATACTGCAGAAAACAGGATGGATCTCAGCCTTGCCATGGAAGAACTAAGGTTATTGGGTGAAGAACAGGAAAGGGTAAACAGGGCAGAAAACCAGATGAGGGGTTTTTATTCAGCTGTTAACAGCCAGTTAAGCAGTATGCAGCTGGAGGAAGCTGCAATAACACTTGTCTCCATGCGGGAATTTTTAAATGCACCTTCACTTATGGGGATACGTGCAATGGAAAATTCCAGGCAGTCACATTTTGCTGCAATTAATGTTATTGAAATTGCGTTAAACGAAGCTATTAGAAACAGTTCCGGTCAGATACCGGCTGTCAGCGGAAATGATGCAGATCAGGATGAAACCATTTTACAGCTCATTTCCATGAACGCAGAACTGGAACTCAGAACACGGGCACTGGAAGAAATTGTTGAAGTATTCAATACCCAGGGCTCAGATTTGGAAAGGCTGTTAAGCGAAACCTTGAATGAAAATTCTGAACTGAGAATTGCAAATTTAAACCAGCAGGAAACCTTAAACAGAAGGGATGAGGAAATTATTACTTTAAGAACCCAGGTCTATGATCAGGAAACTGAAATCGACAGTATGAACAGCAATATAACCGCTTTAAACACACAAATTGAGTCTGCAAATACAAGAATTTCCCAGAGTGAAACAGCAATTGCCGAACAACAGAGGCGGAATGCTGAGCTGGAGAGGCAGAATAACGAGCTTATAGATGATTACGGACAGCTCCTTGAGCAGCATAACGATTTACAGGAGAGGCTGGACTCCGCACTCAGACTGTTCCAATAACTGATCTGGGCTGTATTATTTTGACTGCATTACTTCAATTCCGTTCCAGTCCGGAGGAGGAGGGGAAGCAGTATATTTTTTACATCGTTCCAGAAGGTCTAATGCATTATAATCGCCGGGGAGAAGGTTTATAACAGCTGTAAAATATTTTGCTGCTTCTGTAAAATTTCTGTTATGATAGAGTGCCATTCCCCTGTTATGATAGGCCCAGGCTTTTTCTTCATTTTCTGCAAGACCTTTTTTTGCTGTGTATATTTTTACTCCCTTTGTCTTTCCTACAACAGCTACAATGTCCAGAAGCCTGTAAGAGATCCCCCTGGGTTTTTCTTCCATTTTATTCAGTTCTTCATAAATGGTTTCTGAAATTAAAAGTTCTACTTTATATACTTTTGTAAGACCTTCCATACGCGAAGCCAGATTTACCATATCGCCTATCACTGTATAGTCCATCTTACGCTCGCTTCCGATATTGCCGACTGTTACAGTTCCGTAGTTAATCCCTATACCCAGGTGGAATTCCGGTTTATTTAGTTTTACCTGCTGTTCATTGAATTTTTTCACGGACTCTATCATCTCAAGGCCGGCAATTACCGATTGCAGTGCATCATCCTTATGGTTAACCGGAGCACCCCAAAATGCCATTATGGCGTCTCCGATATACTTGTCCACAATTCCGTTTCTGTTCATTATTATGTCAACCTGACCGGAAAAATATCTATTGAGTGAATTAACAAGATCATCCGGTGCCATATTTTCTGAAATTGTAGTAAAGCTTCTTATGTCAGAAAAAAGCACTGCAAGTTCCCTGTTTTCTCCTACAAGCATGGATTCAGGAGAAGCAAAGAACCTGTCTATTAATTCCTTGGGTACGTATTTTTGAAATATCTGCCTTATGCGCAATTCTTTTTTACCCGCAAGAACCGCTTCAAAGGCATAGCGTTTAATCTGTGAATATGCCCTTTCCAGTTCTCCTGTCATAAGATTAAAGGTAGACGCCAGGTTTCCAGTTTCGTCACTGTACTCTACCTCAACCTTTGATGAAAGATCCCCTCCCTTTGTAATGGCATTCATTGCTTCTACTACCCGTCCCAGGGGATTTGTTAAGCGGCGTGCAAAGAGCACCAGTATCAGCATGGAAAGCAGAGAAGCAGAAATTAAAATTAAAATGGTCTGTGAACGGATCCTGTCAGCATAATGGTAAAATGTACTTACAGATTCTGTTAAAACTATATACCAGCCAAAGGGTGTAAAGTGAAATGCCCTTAACACTCTCTCTTCTCCGCCCATTACTGCTCTGGCAATACCCTGGTTTTCTTCCCTTAGTATAATTAAAAGCCTTGCAGCTTCAGCTGCACTGAGTTCCAGTTCTTCTCCGGTGCCGGAGGCCTGCATTTCTACCATGCCTTCGTTATTTATTGCAAGAATTACCTCAGTGTCACTCAGTATTATGCTTTGTGCATATAATATGACCGATTGCCTGGCAGCCTCCACCATATCAGGTCTTGCTGCAAAGTTATTTTCCGATAAAAGGCTCCACTGTCCTTCAGCATATTTTTCAAGTTCCAGTGCCTTATAGTTGAAAAAACTCTGGGCAATCTGAGTTATCCCGCTCTGAGCGGAAAAATAAGAAGCTGCCTGTGCTATTGAAAGCATAGATATTACAACTGGAAGTACAACCAGTATTATCTTTACCCTGATTTTCATTATATGAAAGTTTATGCCATGACAATATTTTATTCAAGGTTTAATGCAAAGACCCTGCTGTTTCTAAGATGATCATATACAGTGCGTCTTTTTTCAGGCAGTGTTTCCATTGATGTTTCATTAAAACCAAGAGATTCAAACCAGTCCGGACTGCTTGTTGTTAAAATAAAAACCCTGTTTAGGTTTTGTTTTTTTGCCTTATCAGTCAAATACCTGACCATACGGCTCCCAAGCCCTGCCTCTGTATGTGAGGGATCAGTTGCAATGGCAGCTATTTCACCCTGCTTTTCTCCCCAGTCATGAAGTGCTCCGCAGGCTCGTATCTGCGAATCCACCACAATTACAGAATAATCATCTTTTTTGTTTTGAATATCTTCAGCAGTCCGCCTAACCAGGATGCCTTCCTGCATTAAAGGCTCCATTAAACGAAGGATATCTATTATATCTCTGGATCTGATTGAGCGTATGGATTCATATTCATCTGCATGAATCATGGTGCCGGCTCCCAGGTTACTGAATAGTTCCCTCAGTACCGCTCCTTCTTCCCTTGCATCTATAATATGTACCCTGTTTACTCCTTCCTCCAGTGTTTTTACAGCCATTTCCAGTTCTTTAATTATTCTTTCACCTTCCGAATTTGCTTTATTTTTTTCATTTCTGTTTCTTTCCAGAACTAAACCTGCTTCGTATGGAGTCAGTAAACTCACTGTTCCGTTTTCATTTGTTTTTATTTCATTTGGAATAACTAATAAATCTTTTTTAATTCCGCCGCATAGAGAAACAATAAAGAGTTTTTCTGCCTTTAAATTAACCGCAGTCTGCATTGCAATTTCGTCACTGGAAACATTGTATGGTCTGCCGGATGAATTCCATCCTATGCAGGGGAGTATGGGAACCATTCCCAAATCCAGAATTCGTTTTAATGAATCCAGATATACCCTGTCCACCGTTCCGGTATGTTCCATATCAATTCCGTTAACTACTCCAAGCCCTCTTGCACGAATAAAATTTCCTATAACAGCTTCTACCCTGGAAGAAGAGAAACCAGTCATAAAAGAAGAGGCAGAGTGGAAGGCCGCCATTTGAACATAGGGCATGGCTTTTTTGGAACTGATTCTTAATGAGTCATTATACCGCAGCTCTATTTTATTTTCTTTCAGAATTGTGTCTATAAGTTCTTTTGCACCGGGAATTATTACTACCTTAAAACCGGTTTGAGACAGCAGGGCAAGATCCTTTACAAGGGAAGGAAATAAGGGATCTTCTGTTACAGGATAATCTATTTTAAATACCATGGTAGAGCCGTCAAAGCGGCTTTTATAATGAAAAGCCTCTCTGATTAATTCTACCTGAGACCAGGTTTTTCCCATATTAAGTCAATAAATTTATTAATGCACCGGTTTGAGTATCCGGAGACATAAGATAAGGCATTGCCGAACTGGCTGCATCCCTTTCCAAAACCATGTTCCTGTAATTATCTATTAATGTTTCCAGGTTTTCAACTGTTAGATAGTCCTGAGAAAAACGGCCTGCATTACTGTTTAACCCTGACTGTGAGGAGATCTCCTGCAGCTGATTAAAACGTGCGATGAGAAAATCCAGAATTGCCAGCCTGTTAATCGGTATACCATTAGTGCCTTCCGGAGCAGGAGTACCTCTTACATACTGAAAGTTTGAGTAAATAACAGAGGATGAATCTACCGGAAGGGACATTCTTCCGCTTTGTGCCGTATACTGGCTGATGCCGGGTACAAAAATATTGGATATTCCTTGCATCATTTTTCCTTCTCCAATGTCCACATACTATTTTTTATTTCGGATTTTTTTTATTTAAACTTGAATTTTCCATAATTTTGCTGTAAATTGCATAGTATAGGGGGATCTATGAAATTTAAAACCCTGATTATTTTATGTGTCCTTATAATGGCAGGACTGGTAATGCCTCTTTATGCCAATGAAGGCGTTAATATAAATATTAACACCGGATATTTCGGAATAGGCGGAAATTTTCCCTTAAGGGGAGATTATGATCTGGAAATGAATTTTTCCATCCTAAATTTTGGTCTGGAAGCAATTGATGGGAGATTGGGCTTTGAGTTAAGTCCCTTTATGGTTTATGGCTGGGCTGGCAGTGATGGGTCTGAATTAAGTGCATTAAGCCTTATAAATTTCAGGGCGTACTGGAATATAATAAATTCCAATTTATTTTTCGGTCCCTTTGCCTTTGTAAACTATATGTTTATAGATCAAGATTTCCACTGGGACAGGTATGCATTGATCACAGGACTCCAGATAGGATTCAGGGTAAGCACAGGAAATATAAACTATAACATTGTTGTAGGGGAGCTGGGTTACCGTAATATTGACGGAAATCACAGATATCACTTTGGTGTAAAAATTGATATTTTTTCCTTTTTCCTGGGTACTTTAATCTCATCAATGAATATTACTTTTGAACGTCCGTTGAATAGATTAAAATAAATATGGGCAAGATCCCATATTTAGAAAGCACCAAAAACCCAGCCCATAATTAAAAGTGCCAGTATAAATATCAGGAAAAATGGACCCCAAACCACTGCAGCAGCAATAAACATCGCCGGGATATCACCCTTTTCCAGCTTTACTTTGTCTTCTGTAACGGGTTCTTCTTTTTGAGCTTTCTTTTTAAAGAAAAACAAAATTATCCCAGTTTATGATGACATGCAACAAAGTGTCCGGGTGCTGCTTCAAGCAGTTCCGGTGTAAGCTCCCTGCAAATATCTGACACATAGGGGCACCTGGTATGGAATTTACAGCCTGAAGGCGGATTTATCGGACTTGGGATATCACCTTCCAGGACTACCTCTGTATTTACATTGTCTGCATCCGTTGTAGGGATGGCTTTCAACAGTGCTTCTGTATAAGGGTGCCGCGGCTGGTTGAACATATCATCAGTCCTTGCCAGTTCCACAAGGTTCCCCAGGTACATAACGCCTATGCGGTCACAGATATACTTAATTACAGACATATCATGAGAGATAAAGAGGTATGTAAGTTTATCTTTTTCTTTTAACTCAGACAGAAGGTTTAGTATCTGCGACTGTATGGATACATCCAGTGCTGAAACAGGCTCGTCGCATACCACAAATTTCGGCTGGACTGCCAGGGATCTTGCTATACCTATGCGCTGACGCTGCCCGCCGGAAAACTGATGCGGGTATCTGTGTATCATATAATCTGCAAGACCGCAGTCCTGCATATGTTTTTTGATATGGTCAAACATCTCTTCGTTTGTTTTTGTGTAAAAGTTCTGGGCTAAAAGTCCTTCGCCGATTAATTGCCCCACTGTCATCCTGGGATTAAGGGAGGAATAAGGATCCTGGAAAATAATTTGCATATCCTTACGCAGGGTACGCATTTCGCTGTACTTAAGCCTTGCGAGGTCTATTCCATTATCCCTGAATATTTCAAGAGAATTAAAATCAGGGTTTCCTTCCATAACCTTTCTTAATTTCTCTATTTCCTGGAATTTTTCCTTTATTAATACGTCCTGCTCTTTTACCTGATTTTCCAGAACCAGGATTGTATCTTCATCTTTTTCCCTGTTCTTACTGTTTGCAATTTTCAATCTGAGTTTGCCGATTTTTGCTATCAGCTTATTTTTTACCTGTACAACACCCTGATATTCCCTGTAGGCAAATTGAACTTTATCCAGTTCATCATAGATCATTAAACCGCCGAGTATCTGAGCAATTGCCAAAAATGAATCTTCTGTGAGTTTTTTAGCCTGTGCATGGCTTTCCATTGCCTGGAATAGCTGTTTATCTGTTTTATCTGATTGCTTTTCCAGTACATCAAGGGCTTTAGCCAGTGATTCTGTCCGGTCATTCTGCCTGATTAATTCATCAAGCAGGGCAGGAAGTCTGTTAATTGTGTAAGTGAGGTAGTAAGGAGCCATGGAATCCAGGCTATGTCCGAAGTAAAGGGTCTTTCCATAAGTCTGATTGTATAACTGTAAAATTGTACGGCCAAAGGTAGACTTTCCGCAGCCGGATTCCCCGACAAGCCCGAATGTTTCACCTTCATATATGTCCATGGAGATGCCGTCATTTGCCCTTACAAAGACATTCCTCTTGCCCTTAACGGGGAAGTACTGTTTTAAGTTTCTGACTCTAAGCAAAACATTCTTTTTGTCTGTCTGCGGAGCGGAATAGTTTATGGATGCTGCTATTTTTAATGCAGTACTTTTAAGTTTGTTAAGATCCATTTGATTCCCCTTTTGATTCCTCTTTCATTCTATCTATTTTTGCCGGATATAAACATCGTATTGAATGATTCGGAGCAACATCAACCAAATCCGGGTGGTTGTTTCTGCAGTTGTCGTTTGCATATTTACACCTTGGAGCAAATCTGCACCCTGTGGGCAGAGCCAGAGGGTGGGGAACACTGCCGGGAATGGCTTCAAGCCGTACACCGGAAGGGGTATCCAGCCTGGGGATGGAGAGCATAAGCCCCTCTGTATAGGGGTGAGAAACCGGATTATTTGTGAAAATTATCCTCTTGGAAGCCATTTCTACAACTTCACCGCAGTACATAACTGCTACATCGTCTGCCATTTGATTAATTACTGCCAGATCATGGGTGATAAAAATTATGGAAGTCCCCATTTCCTTTTTTAAATCGTTCATTAAGCGGAGTATCTGTGCCTGTATTGTAACATCAAGGGCGGTTGTAGGTTCGTCGGCAATTAAGATATCCGGCTTACAGGCAAGTGCCATTGCAATCATTACCCTCTGCCGCATTCCGCCGGAAAGCTGGAAGGGGTACTGCCTGGCAACAGTTTCTGGATTTGGTATCTGCACATCCCTTAAGATTTCTATAACCTTACTGTATGCCTCTTGCTTTGTCATTCCCTGGTGAATTATATAACTTTCGCCAATTTGTTTTTCTATTGTAAAAACAGGATTAAGGCTGGTCATGGGTTCCTGGAAAATAAAAGAAATTCGGTTACCTCTTATTTTATAAAGCTCTTCCAGGGGAGTTTTAACAAGATCCTGCCCGTCGAAAATGATTTCACCGGAATGTATATAACCGTTGCCGTCCAGAATTTTGAGTATACTCATGGCAGATACAGATTTACCGCTTCCGCTTTCTCCCACTATTCCCAGGGTACGGCCTGCATCTATGGAATAAGACACACCATCCACACCCCTCACTATGCCGCGCTTGGTGGAAAAATATGTATGTACTTCTTTTAGTTCAAGTAAGGGCATATATACCTACCTGTCGTTTGATTTGGGGTCTATGGCATCGCGTAATGCGTCCCCTATCATGCTGATGCTTATTACAGCAAAGCTAAGAGTTAAAGCGGGGAATACCCATCTCCACCAGTGGAAGCGAATATCTGTAGAACGAAGCCCCTGAAGCATATTACCCCAGGAAGGTCTGGGTTCGTTTATACCAAAGCCAAGGAAAGAAAGGGAAGCTTCAAAGAGCATTATTGTTGCAAGGCTAAGGAGTATCTGTACCAATATTACGGGAAGTATATTTGGTATTATATGTCTGAAAATTATCACCCTTTCCCTTACTCCCATGGCCTTCGCGGCTGTAACAAAGTCTTTTTCCCTTTCAACAAGGATATTTGCCCTGGTTAAGCGGGCAAGGAAGGACCAGCTAATACAGCCCCAAATTAACATTATCAAGATCAACCGCATCTGCTCTTCCATACTGTGTCCTATCGCATAGGATAAAACTATGGCAAGGGGCAGGAAGGGAATGGCATTTACAATCTCGGCAAAGCGCATTAAAACAAGGTCTGTCTTGCCAAGGAAATAGCCGGAAATACCTCCAACCAAAATCCCGATAAAACTGGCAAGCAATACCCCCATTGCACCTATGGTAAGAGAAATTTTCCCGCCTTCAAGGGTGCGCCGGAAAACATTACGTCCGTAATGGTCGGTACCCATTAAATAGCCGGTTAAGCCCCAGGTATGGACATTTCCCGATGTATCAATTGCGTAGTTCTGGTAATATCCTGAATGAACAGAGGCTACATTGGAAAGCCTGGGGGTATTTGTCTGTCTGTAATTATTTCTGCCCCATGAAACCACAGTTCCGTCATCGAGGGAGGCAGAAAAATGCCAGGCGCCGGCAGAAATTGACTGTACTCTGCCTTGTATTTCCGGCGGGATTTCATCTACCCCATGATCACCGACCCCCCAGCTTACCACTGTTCCGTCTGTTAAAAGTGCAAGACCATCCCTGTTTGTAGCTGCTATATCAACCACTCTACCCTGTATACTCTGGGGGATATCTGTAATTATCTGGATACTTCTATTGGATAGGGCATATACACTTCTGTCATAAGAGATAACGAAGGCAGTGGCATCCATCAATAGAACCTTTTGAATTTGACCTTCATATAATTCCGGTCTTACATCTACAAAGTTCCTGTTACCCCATACATGTATTTCACCTGTATTATCAACAGCTATGGAAATTTGGTTCCCTGCTTCTACATAGACTATATTTGAGCTCCTTACTTCCAGGGGGACAGGAGCAAGACGGAGCCTGTCATTGCCCCAGGTAAATACGTCCCCCCTGTCATTCAGGACCAGTATGTGATCCAGCCCCACGCTAAGCATGGTGATATTGCCCATGTTTGGAGGAATATTAAGAAGCCTTTCATTTGTGGGATTTCCCCATATATATACATTGTTATTATTATCTACTCCAACTCCGAATGAATTTCCCACATCAATTATTTTGGCATTATTCCGCAGTTCCCTTGGGACACTCATTAAATTTAAACCTGGTCTTATATGCTGCTGTGAAGAATCTGCAAAATTTACATCCAGGGGATAAAACAGAGGCAGTATAAAACAGAGAGAAAAAATCAGCAAAAAAACTAGTATGCCTGTAATCGCTGTTTTTTTTGCAAGGAAGTTTTTAAATGCCGTACGTCCCGGACTCTGTATCAGTTCTTCCTCAATAATGGAGTTATCAATTTCGTTATTAAAATCAGACATTCCCCGCCTCCCTTAATTAAATTTGGCTCTTGGGTCAACAAAGGTATAGGCAATATCCATTAATAGATTTGCAAGCAGTGCCAATGTCACATAAAAAAGAAGCATGGTAAAGGTAACATTAAAATCCCTGTTTCTTAACCCGTCGATCATAATGGTTCCCATACCCGGCCAGGTAAAAACACTTTCCACTATTGCAGAACCAGAGAAAAGTCCAACTGTCCAGCCTATAGTTATATTTACAAGGGGAATTAATGAATTGCGGAAGGCATGGGAATAAATAACAGCTTTCTCCCTAACACCTTTTGCACGTGCTGTCCTTACATAATCCTGCCTTAGGGCTTCTATCATGCCGCTTCTTACATACCGGGTAATAGAGGCAAGGCTTCCAAAAACCAGGGTCATTACGGGAAGCACCATGAACCTTGCCTGGTCCATTAATCTGGCAAAACCTGTGCCCTGAAACCCTACTGTCCCTGCACCCGTAATGGGCAGAATACCCAGGATAACTCCGAATATAAGGATAAATAGAATACCCCATATAAAGGTAGGTACGCTGACCCCTACAATGGTACCCACCTGGACAACACTATCAATTGTACTGCCCTTTCTCACTGCTGTAAAAATACCCAGGGGTATTGTTATTAAAAAGACAAAAAACATTACAAAAACACTTAATCTAATTGTGTTTGCCATGGCTGGTCTAATTAGATCTATTACATCCATGTGATATTGTATGGACCGGCCAAAGTTGAAAGTAAGAACATTACGCATCCATATTAAATATTGAATAGGTAAGGCACGATCCAGAGCAAGCTGTATACGGGCATGTTCTATTGCTGCACGCCACTCCTCAGGGGAAGTACCCGGCTGGATTGCTCCGACCTGCATCATGGCACGGTCACCCGGCACAAATTGATAAACTGTAAATATTAATATTGACACTACAAAAAATACAAAAACCAGATAAACCAGTCTTTTGAGTAAGTGCTTTAACATGGATGGCTCCTAAGACAAGTACCCAGCACCTGCTTAGGTGCTGGGTTTTAATTAAAATCTATTCCGGAAAATTTACCTTAGATTAGCCCACAGAATAGCATTCCGCCAGCTAAAGAAAGGAGTAGGGGTATAGTTCACCAGATTAGCAGGGTGGAAGTCAAAGTACTCATCTGAGTAAAGGGGTAATTGCGGCAGTACTAAATTCCAGCGAACCTGGAATTCCAGCCAGCGCCTGTCCCATTCTGCTGTATCTCCAGGGGGAACAGATCTTAATGCAACTGCCAGTCCGTGAAGAATGGGGTCGTTCATATAGGTTGTATTGGAAGTTCCCAGGAAGGCATCGTCCGGGTTAAAGGTGTCCCAGGGAGCAAAAACAGGGGTTGCCCAGGAAGTGGCAAGGTTAAACATGCTATATTCTGTTACCCTGGCAGCCATTTCTCTCTGTAAGGTGGGGAAGTCACCATAAGTCGGGTTAATGATTATACCTACTCTGGCGGCCTCAGGAACTATGAGGGCGGCAATAAGGTCGGCTACCCTGTTGTCTACTGTAGCAAACCAGTTAATGACTAGCGGCTCCAATGTGCCGTCAGCATTTCTTTTATGCCTGGGCTGACCAGATCCTGCTACATAAGCACCGCCCTGTGCATTCAAGGTCCAGCCGTCTGCAACGAGAAGCTCTGTGGCCCTTGCAGGATTAAAGTGGTACTGGATAATGCGGTTGTGCAGGGTGGTTCTGTTACGCTGATATTCCTGGAATGCCAGACCGTACATACCATGTCCTACTGCACCATAACCAAAGGTAAACTGGCGTGCAAATTCTTCGCGGTCTGCGATGAATGCAATAGCCTGGCGTACATTCTGGCTGGCTGTGGGGCTGAAATCATGGCGGAAGTGTATGTGACCGTAACCTGCTCTGAGGTAGGTAGAATAATCTATGCCTGAATTTGCAACTTCTGCTATGTCAAGAAGGGGGTCAACATTCTGACCGCCGATACCGCCGAGGAAGTTAACCTGACCGGTGGCAAACATGTCTACCTGTACCGGCTGGGGAGTATGCTGAACAGTGATGCGCTGAACCTGGGGTCTGTGTCCGTCATAGAGAGCTTTGAAGTGGGGGTTTAATTCCAATACAGCGGAGCTGGAAATGGTATCAAAGTTTGCCACTACATAGGGTCCTGAGAACACTGTGGGCTGCCATCTTTGACCGGTCTGGGGATCATCAACCGAGCGGCGGATTAAGTCCAGACTGAAGTTATCGCTGAGCCTTGCACCCTGGGGTGTATCGATTACGGTGACACCGGGCATCCAGACATGGATGGGATAGGGCCAGACATCAATATAGGTCATCTCAAAGTAGTAGGGGAAATTAGGATCGCCGTTGACATCTGTTGCTGCAACGGTAATGCTAAAGGTGTACTCATCATACATACGGAGTCCGCGGAAATGTCTGGGTGCGGTATCTCCTGCTGCCCTTACGGCAGAAAATTCAGGATGACCAAGGTATCTGTTGCCGCCTGTGACTGAGGCACCCAGTTCCCTCCATTCGGGGGAGTTATGCATCAGTGTAGAGCCGACATAGTCAGCAGCGGTTATTGGCCTGCCGTCAGACCAGCGCAGGTCTCTATGCAGTTCGATCCTGTAGGTTCTGGAGCCGTCAGCATTATTTGTGATGCTGTGGTTCCTTACTACCTGGGGATTGATAATAAATTGCTCATCCCTGGTGTAGGCAATAGGACTCATTTGTCCCCTGACGAGGTTAATAATGTCATTATTGACAGCATTATTCCCTGCCGGCCATCCAGTGTGCAGCCAGTTAACCATTTGGGTGGTGCTGCCAAAGTCGATTTGAGTAGCACCCTGCGGAGCAGCAGTTGCAGTCTGTTGACCGCCGCCCGTCGCGAAAATAGGGGATGATATTGCCAGAACCAGCAACACAACCAATAGTTTCTTCATTTCCTTCTCCTTGTTCCTTTTTATGGGAAGTTAATTTTGGGTAATTTTAATCACCTCTATAGATCAGGGGAATTTTATGATTTTTTCATTGCTTTGTCAATCGATTTCTGGTACATTATTTATATAATTTTTTATTTTTTGGAGGACTTAATTTGCTGGATAAAAAACTGGTATTCGATACCCTGGAAGCCGCATTGTCTACAGGCGGTGATTTTGCCGAATTATTTGTAGAAAACAATAAAAAAAATAATATCAATATGGTGAACGGCGTAGTGGAAAGGGCGCAGAGCGGGATAGATTACGGTGCCGGGCTGCGTATTTTTAACGGTCACAATGCGGTATATGCCTATACAAACGATACTTCCATGGAAAGTCTCCTAAAAATGGCAAAGGAAGCCGCCCTGGCGATAAAAAAAGATAAAGCAGCCGGCATTAAAAATTTTACCGTTTTTAATTTTGACTCTAGACATAATTACATAACTGCCTTTGATACCATAGATAAAAAACGCATAGTTTCCCTTGTAAAAGAAGCATCAAACGGAGCCATGAATTTTGACCCCCTTATAACCCAGGCAACAGGTACTTACCTGGATTCCACCCAGGATGTCTTAATTGCAAATTCAGAGGGTCTCTGGGCAGAAGACCGGCGCTGCCGCTCCCGGCTTACAGTCAATGCCGTTGCTTCCAGTGCTACAGAAAAACAGAGCGGCACCATGGGACGGGGAATGCTTATGGGTTTTGAAATGTATGACGGCATTGACATTTCGGAAATAGGGAAAAAAGCAGCCCTTACTGCAGTTACCATGCTTAAAGCAGATCTCTGCCCGGGAGGCAAGATGCCTGTGATCATAGGCAACGGATTCGGCGGAGTTATATTTCACGAGGCCTGCGGTCATATTCTGGAAGCCACCAGTGTTGCGCGGGGTGCATCTGTTTTCTGCGGAAAGCTCGGTGAGAAAATTGCCGGTGATAAAGTAACTGCCATTGATGACGGCACCATGTTAAACGAATGGGGTTCCATGAACATAGATGACGAGGGCGAAGTAATGAGAAAGAATGTCCTTATAGAAAACGGCATTCTTAAAAGCTACCTTATAGATAAACTAAACGGCTTACGCATGGGTATGCCTTCCACCGGTTCCGGGCGCAGGGAGTCTTACCGCTTTGCCCCAACCAGCCGTATGAGCAATACCTATATAGCCGCCGGCAGCGACGAATTTGACGATATGGTAAATACCGTAGACCTGGGTATTTACTGCAAGAAAATGGGCGGCGGATCAGTAATGCCCGGAACCGGGGAGTTCAACTTTGCCGTTACCGAGGCCTATATGATCCGCAAGGGGAAAGTTGCCGAACCGGTAAGGGGAGCAACCCTCATAGGAAAGGGGCATGAAATCTTGCTTGGCATAACCCATGTGGGAAAGGACATGAGCCAGGACAATGGTATGTGCGGCTCTCTAAGCGGTTCAGTACCCACCAATGTAGGTCAGCCCCATATACTTGTAAATGAAATCCTTGTTGGAGGAAGAAAATGAGTAAAGACTTAAGTGCTTTTAAAGATAAGCTTTTTAAAGCGGCAAAGGATAAGGGTTTTTCTGACTGGGAATTATATGCTGCAGGATCAGAATCTTTTACACTTCGGATTTTCAAAGGGGAAATTAACGAGTATAAAAACTCCCTTAATGCAGGTATTTCCTTCCGGGGCACATACAAGGGCAGGATGGGTTATGCATATTCGGAAAGGATGGATGATGATGTCATTCCCTTCCTGGTAGATAATGCTTCGCAGAATGCAGAGATTATTGAAGACGCAGATATTGAGGATCTCTATACCGGAGATAAAAGCTATGAAGACGTTCTTACTTATGATGCAGATTTATCCAAAATTCCGGCAGAAGACAAAATCTCCAAGGCACTGGAAATGGATAAAATTGCCTGGGGTCTGGATAAACGCATAGCGGGAATTGATTTCTGCGGGGTAGGTACAGGGGAAGGTTACAGATTCATTGCCAACAGCCATGGCCTTAATCTCTCTGATAAATCAAATTCTGCACAGGCCTTTATAATGGCTCGTGTTATGGAAAACGGCCAGTTTAAGGCTGACAGGGAAGTGTGGACAGGGCATAAATGGGATGAGTTTGTCCCGGAAAAACTTGCGCATAACGCTGTGAACAGCGCTCTCTCCCTCCTGGGTGCAAAACCTGTTCCCACAGGCATATACGATATACTTCTGGAAAGGGACGATGCCTCGAGCTTCCTTGCAGCATTTTCCGGTGTATTCAGCGCAGAGAGGGTGCAAAAGGGTTTTTCACTTTTAAAAGGCAAAATCGGCGAAGAAATTGCAGTGCCGGGCATTACCATCCGCGATGATGCCTTGCTCCCCTTTAAGGCAGACAGCTGCTCTTTTGACGATGAAGGGGTTGCTGCAAAAAATAAGGTTATTGTGGAACAGGGCATACTGAGGAGTTTCCTCCATAACAGGAAAACTGCAAAAAAAGACGGGATTGCCTCTACCGGCAACGGTTTTAAGGCAGGATATAAGGCATCTTTGGATATTTCCCCTACAAATTTCTATATAGTGCCGTCAGATTCATCAAAAGAGGATCTCATTAAGGAAATTGGAAAGGGTTTAATAATCAAGGACCTGAGCGGGCTTCATGCAGGGATTAATCCTGTTTCCGGCGACTTCAGCATAATCTGCGGGGGTTATGTAATAGAAAACGGTGAGAAATCCCGCCCGGTAGAGCAGATTACCATGGCAGGAAACTTTTTTACTGTCTTAAAGAACATTGTGAAAACTGCAAATGACCTGGATCAGGTGAGGAGCAAGGTAGCATCACCCTCATTGTGGATTAAGGGGATAAATATTTCCGGGACCTGAGCTAATTTCTGGAAAGTATAATATTGTCTGAAACGGGGATTCCCAGTTCCTTTGCAATGGAGGAAATGTCATCCCAGGTTGAGTCCACCAGGGGAATCCCGTTTTTTTGGTTTTCTGCAATGATTTCCTGCTCTATCTGCCCTGCGTAAAGCACCCTCTCCTTGCCTTCTATGGGTTTTAGGGAGTTTAGGTCGTTGAGCATGGCAGTCATGTCTTTTTTAAACTCTTCTGCCGGGCGGAATATATCCAGGCGGAGAGCCATAAAAAAATGACAGACCCTGGCGGAACTCACCAAAGTATCTCTGACAGCCCTGCCGAAGGTGCCTCCTGAGGCAATTGCACAGAGTATGTCTACCATCACCCCAAGCCCGTAGCCCTTGTATCCTGCACCTGTTTCGCCTCCCAGGGGTAAAAGACCGCCGCCCCTCAGATGGAGCATATCTTCCAGGAGGCTCACAGGATCCGTTGTAGTAAGGCCGTCTTTTCCGACTGCCCAGCCGGCGGGAATCTCTTTACCGTCCTTTTCATAAACTTCGACTATGCCCCTGGTAACTGTGGTGGTGGACATGTCCAGGCTGAAGATCTTTCCGTCCAGGGCAGGTGCTGCAAAGGCTATGGGATTTGTGCCGAAGGCAGCTTCCCTTGCAAAGGTGGGGACTCCCAGAGCAGCAGTATTGGTCATGGCTATGCCTATCATATCTTCCCTGGCTGCCATTTCGGAGTACACCCCGGCTATGCCGAAGTGATTGGAGTCCCTGATGCTGCAAACTCCCACACCGGATTCTCTTGCCTTATCCATTACTTTACGCATGGCATTCTTGCTTAAAGGAAGACCCATGCCGCCTTTTGCATCCAGAACCAGGGAGATGGGTGTTTCATGCAGAACTTCCGGTTTAATACCGCCGCTCATCTGACCGGATTTTAATCCGTCGGCAAAGCGTTTTATTCTGGCCATGCCATGGCTGCGAATGCCTCTGGCATCTGCGGCAATGAGAATCCCTGCAGAGTCTATCGCCTCTGTTTCCGGTACTCCCAGAGCCATAAATATTTTGGCGCAAATATCTTCGAGATTTTGCTGTGAAATCCTTACCATAATACCAGTATCGGTATTTTAAGAGTACACTATTATACTGAAGCTCTTTTGATTTTCTTTGTGGTAGTCATCTCCATTGGCTCATCCAGAATTATCGTTCTCCCGATTTTCTGATACGGCAGGAGCCTCTGATTAACTTCCGAAACAATCGCTTCTATCCTTGTTTTAATTTCCTCTTTTGAAAAATTCTGATTGGACGAGCTCTTTAATTCCGGATTTGGATAAACAAGCGCCTCTATTCCTTCTATTTTGAGTTTCTCATCTTTTATATAACCCCTGATCATGATCTGCTCAATATCATCAAAATAAAGCTGGAATTCATTTTCCAGTTCTTCGGGGTAAACATTTTTCCCGCCTTCGGTGACTATGGTGTTTTTTGCACGTCCTGTAAGGTAAAGGTAGTTTTCGCTGTCCATATATCCCAGGTCGCCGGTTTTAAAGTATCCGTCCTGGGTGAAGACTGCTGCTGTCTCCTCCGGCATTTCAAAGTAACCCTTCATTACCATGGGACCCTTAACTATGACTTCTCCCACGCCTCTTTCATCGGGATCCAGGATCTTCATGTCTACTTGCGGAAGGGTAACCCCTACACTGGTTTCCTTATAGTATTCTATTGGGTTTAGGTTAATAATTGGGCTGGTTTCTGTGAGCCCGTAACCCTGCACAAAATCTATACCCAGCTGGTTGAACTTTTTAAAGACAGAAGGTGCGAGGGGCCCGCCGCCGCAGATACAGATCCTGATGGTAGAAAGGGATGCTTTTTCCAGAACAGAACCAAAGAGTTTCTTCCCGGGATTTATCCCAAAGACCTTTTTTATGCATCCTGATATTGCCATTAAAAGGCTTATTATTCCGTAAACAACTGCACCCTTCGCCTTTACTCCTCGTACTATTCCTGCCAGAAGCTTGTAAAACAAAAGGGGTACGCCCAGTAGCATGGTAACCCTGCCTTCCTTTAATTCTTTAAGCATTACACTGCTTACCATTTTTTGGCCGAAGACCACTTCAGCCCCGACAGATATGGTTTCCATGAAGACTGCAAGCATGCAGTAAGCATGATGTATGGGAAGTATTGCGTAAAAAACATCTGTATGATAAAGAATTAAAGGCGTCTCCTGAGCCAGGTAGCAGTCAGAAACCAGGTTCTGGTGTGTTAACATTACGCCCTTGGGTTTTCCTGTAGTTCCGGATGTAAATAGTATGGCAGCAATATCGAATTCATCTATTTCTTCAAAATCAGCATCCTGTCCGTCCAGAGAGTAAATATATTCCCCGGTGCCTTTTTTTAATGACACTACTGCTTCCAGGTCTCTCGGGTTTTCCGTATAGTAGGGATATTTTTCCTCGTCTACAAAAAAGATCTTTGCACAAGAAGTTTTAAGAAGTAAATCCATTTCTTCATTTTTTAACTGGTAATCAAGCGGTACTACCGTTCCCCCCATGGAAAGAACCCCAAGGTATGCCACTGCCCACTCAGGTGAATTTTTCCCTGAAACAGCAACTTTATCACCTTTTCGTATCCCCTTGCTGTAAAGCCATCTGGCAGCAGCTTCTATTTTACTCAGGCTTTCCTTATAGGTTAAAGTAATGCGATCCGGATCAAAAATCGTAAAACAGTTACGTTCACTATAGCGGGATACTGTAATTTTGAACATTTCCGGAATTGTAGGCCATTGTCCCTTAAATGAAACCCCATTTTTGCCTGCCCCCCTGTATTCATTCAGAAATGCCCAAGGGTTGGTTTTCCTGTGTTTATAAACCACGCTCATATTTCACCTCGAATAGAATTGTTTTTGTCAATAAAAAAGTATACCATGTTGATTAGTATATGAAAGCAAAAAATTTATTTTATGTAAACCTTATTTTGTATAATATTCTCTTTTTAGTATTATTTTCTTCCTGTTCTGCCAGGATAGACGGAGAGGTGTATGAGGGGGGCAGGGTAGAACTGCGTTTAAGCAGTTCCCTGGGAACCAGGACCATTGCTCTTATAAGATCTATGCGGGGTTTTATGGGAGAGGGCACTGATGCTCCAATTTTGGATGGCAATAATATAAGTGCTTCTATGTCAAATTCACCGGGTATGGGAAGTATTTCCCTTGTTAATACAAGCCCCTCCTCCCTGGAGGGTACCCTTTCCATAATCAGGGTAGGGGACTTTCTCAGCCTTGCCGGAACAGATACCAGGCTGATTACTTATACAGAAACAGCATCTTTTTCTTCCATCGTATTTTATCTGGAACTGGAAACTGCTCCGGCTCTTATATCCATGTTATCTCCGGAAGTGGAAGAATACCTCCTGGCTCTTATGGCACCGGCTGTTCTGGGTGATATCTATACAAGGGAAGAGTACCTTTCGCTTCTGGGGATGGTTTACGGCCGCCCTCTGGCAGATGAAATTGCCGCTGCCTTTATTACTGCCCTGATTCAGTTTCCCCGCCAGCCTGTTTCTGCCCTGGGCGGCTCCATTAACGGAAGAAATGTGGAGTACAATATTCCATTACTGGATCTTCTGGTTTTGGAAGAACCCCTTAGCTACGAAGTAATTTGGTGAATTCGGACTAAAGAACCGCAGTTATTACAGTAAATTTCTGAAATTGCATATAATATACTGCTGTCAATTAAATTCTCATGATTATGATTATCACAGTAGCCGGTTACTTCGTTTTCAATTCTGTTACTTACCATTATTATATTGCCGTTTAATGTATTTGTTTCAGATAAACTGTTTAATAAATCTCCAAAATTTATATATAATTTACCTGGATCATAAGGATCTATGATATGTATGAGACCCATACGCATATTGTACCCTGTAAATAAAACATAATGATTCCAGTCTATGTGCATAATCGCAGGAATTTGATTTCTTTCCAGATATATGAGCAGATCTCTTAAATAATAAAAACTTATGGTATTTACATAAAGACCCATATTTTCCAGATAATTTGCCATCTGCTGGCTGGTTATATCTCTCTGTCCTGTTCTGTTATAAATATTATCCAGACTGCTGTATTGTCCAAAGAAAAAATTTTCTGTCATTTGCAGGGTTGAAAGACCGCTTTGTGATATATCATTTAAGCTTTCCATCTGTGTAATTCTGCTGAGAGCTGTGTTCCGTTCAGGGATAAATTCATTAATATCGATGCTATCCAGACGCAGCATAGCTCCAAGCAGATACGGGACGCTTACGGCAGCCATGCCTATTACCATGAATATAATAAATGCTGTAATAATGATTTCTATTTTTCTTTTGTTAAAAAATATGGTTCTTGAAATAAATATATTGAGCTTTGTCTTAAATTTATTCATTATGCATCCCTTCCTGGCTTTATATTATCATTAATTTTTTGTTTGTCAAATCAGGATTTGGCATATAAAATTGTCTTATGCCAAAGGATAATGTTTCATTATTTGACGTTTTTGGACCTGTGATGATAGGACCTTCCAGTTCCCATACGGCAGGTGTTGCCCGCATTGCCTTTCTAAGCAGGAAAATGTTTGGTTTTACCCCGGATAAAGTGAGGGTGAGATTTTTCGGATCGCTTGCCTCAACATATAAGGGGCATGGCTCGGATAATGCAGTGATAGCCGGTTTACTGGAAATTCCTCCTTCCAGTGAGGATCTGTCACATGGAAAGAGAATTCTGGAGAATCATTTAAAAGAAAAAAAAGGTTTCGCTGTGGAAATTCTATGCGGGAATGATATGCCTAAATCCTGGCATCCCAATACATTATCTCTGGAACTTTTTTCCATGCTTGACGGGATTGAGAATAGATTAAGTATAAGGGCTGCCAGTATAGGCGGAGGCGCTATCCTCATTAATGAAGTAAACGGATATGAGGTAAATCTTTCAGGGGAAAATGAAGCAATACTGGTGCTTCATATAGACGAAGTGGGGGTAATTGCAGGCGTAACCAAGGTACTTGCGGAAAATGAGATAAATATTGCCTTTACCTCCTCACATAGAAAAGAAAAGGGGCAGGAGGCTCTGCTTGTAGTGGAAGTGGATGGAATTATAAACAGTGAAGTAATTAACAAGATAGAAGAACTCTCCCCTGTTTTTAAAGTCATTAAAGTACCTTCTCTGGCGGAGGAGCAGGGAAGGGGGGAACCTGCATGAAATTTAAATTTTCCAGTCTTACTGAACTATTGGAAATTTTACACAGTGAAAATATATCACTGGAAGATTATGCTGTAAAAAGGGAAGCCTCCCTGCTTGGGATCAGTGAAAAATCCGTTTTATACAGAATGGAAAACCGTATTGGTGTAACGAGGTCTTCATTAATTAAGGGGCTTGCCATACCGCAGTATTCAAAATCCGGGCTTACAAAAGCAGCTGCCAGCCTTTACTTTAACTCGCAAAAAAAATTATTGGATAATGAATTGTTCAGGCGTACTGCTGCATATTCACTTGCGATTAATGAGGTTAATGCCTGCGGAGGTAGGATAGCTGCCTTTCCCACTGCGGGGTCCAGCGGCATTGTATCGGGAGCGATCTGGGCATGGTGGGATGTTAAGAACAATGCACCCATGATTCCTGTTATGGACGATCTTGGCTTACCCAAAAAACTAATTGCTGCCTTTTTGGTTTCTGCAATGACGGGGGTAATAATTTCGCAGAACGCTACCCTTGCCGGAGCGGAGGGGGGCTGTCAGGCAGAGTGCGGATCTGCAGCAGCAATGGCTGCTTCGGCTCTGGTTTATCTTGAAGACCTTTCTACAGAAGACTCTTTTAATGCCGCAGCACTCTCCTTAAAAAACTCACTCGGCCTTGCCTGCGATCCTGTTGCAGGCCTTGTGGAAGTTCCCTGCGTTAAACGCAATGGATTCAGTGCGGTAAATGCCCTTCTGGCGGCTGATATGACCATGGCAGGAATTAAAAGTATAATTCCCTTTGACGATGTTGTAATGGCAATGAAAGAGATAGGTGAAATTATGCCTTCCGGTATTAAGGAAAACGCAGAGGGAGGACTGGCAGTAACACCTGGTGGACTGGAAATAAAGAAGAAGCTCTCTTAAAAATTCCTCATTTCTTCCAGAGCCTGCCTGCGTGTTGCAGGAGGCCTGTCCGGCTCCAGAAGTAATGCAAGTATTCTGATTCCTTCTGCACTTAGAGGGGGACCTGAAAAACGGGAGAGAGCACCTGAGGCTTCGGCAATTGCTGTCAGCACAACCTCGTCTGTCAGGGCATTAGGGGGAGTAAGTGCATTGGTAAATGCGCCTATTGCAAGCCCCTCCGGGTCCACACCTATACGCCCTATGGAAAGGGCTGCCTGGGCTTTTACATTATTACTAGGATCCCTGTTAAAGACATTTGTCAAAAATGGAATGGTTTCTCTGGAACCCATAAAGCCCAGGAGCCTGACTGCCTCCGCCCTGTGATTCACGCTGACAGGGGGAAGTGTGAGGAATGAGGGGTTTGCAATAAAGACGCCTGCTATATCCATTAAAAAGCTGATGTACTCAAGTTCCCTGGAACCTATATTTCCGTTTCTTATCGAATAGGCAATTTCGCTAAGGCGTCTCTGTATTTCCCTCTCGTCCATCAGGCTGAACATAAATGCAGAACCGGGTCTGTAGTTCCCTGTCCCGTATATGCCCGGCGGTTCTTCTCCATACATAAGCCCCGCTCTGGCTCTTACAGGATCTTCCATGCGGTAGGCATAGAGTATCCAGTCTGTTCCGCCGGAATAAAGGATGCCGTCATCGCCGAAAGAGGGGATGGATGCAGCCCCTGGGAGCCTGATTGACCATCTTCTTTCACCCTGAAGAGAATAGGCAGTTGCTCCGTTTATGCTGAGTGTATAAATTCCCCGGTCGTCGAAAATCAGGCTCACATCCTGTGAACCGTTTCTGATTTCGCCTGTGTATATATGAGTTTCCAGAGCCCATAATAATTCCCTGCGCTCCAGGGAGATTATGGCTATCCTCCCGTCACTTAATAAAACAGCAGCTTCATCGTTTCCAAACTGTGAGTTTCTTCCGGCTGCCATTACCGGAGGAGAGGGGAGTTCCAGTATTCCCCTTAAAGATTCTGATTGATTTGAATTCGCATCCCTGAATCCGGAATCCAGATATACAAGCTCAATTTGTCTGTTTTCATAAAAGAGAACTATCGTTGGAATGGAATTTTCAAGCAGTACTGTTGCTGCTGTTACAGGCACCAGATCCTGGGTTCTGTCTATATAAACATAGGAAACAAAGGAACCAAAGGGATCTGCCCTTCTTACTTCACCGTCTTCCAGTACAAGAACCACTCCTCCCATTACATCCAGAAAAGGCTCCATTACAATTCTTTTTTCCAGTAAACTGCTCCATAATGTAAATCCCCCGGCTGTAATGCAGGTAATTCTGTCTTCTGTGAATATGAAGAGCCTTCCGTCCCAGCCGATCAGTACGGGGTGGGTCAGGGGAGAACCCATATTTATCTGCCAGAGTTCCCTGCCGGCACGGTTTAATGCTATAAGTAGTCCGTCTGTTCGGGAAATATAGCTGGTTCCTTCCCTCGAACGGCTTACAATGGGAGAAAGCCTTCCCCGAGTATAATAATCCCATAAGAATGAACCCTGCGATGAATAGGATCTAAGTTCTCCCCCATCCGTTACAAGAACCACAGACTGCATTTGTGAAACCGGCCTTCCCAGTATAATGCCGCCTATTGCCTGCCGCCATATAAGGTAATCAGTACTGCTCTGGGGGAAGAGATAAGGAAGGGAAAAGAAAAAAAATATCACCCATATTTTTTTTATATGTTGCATTAAATTTAATATAAGGTGTATTATGTTTCTTGACAACACCGGAGGCATTTTGCGTTTTCGTTATTCAACGGAAGAGAATGGTAAAATTGTAAAGAAAGCTGCAGTTTACACCCAGACCGAACATAATATAAATTTTTCCGATGTAGATCCCCATGCCGTTAGTGTGGCAAGGGAACTCCAGTCCAAAGGTTATGAAACCTATATAGTGGGCGGAGCGGTCAGGGATCTGATTCTGGGGAAAAACCCCAAGGATTTTGATATTGCCACATCGGCAAGCCCTGCCAGAATCAAAAAAATTTTCCGCAATTCCAGGATCATAGGCAGGCGTTTCCGCCTCGTCCATGTTTTTTTTGGCAGTAAAATAATTGAGGTCTCCACCTTCCGTTCCTTAAAGGACGGTTCTGCCGGGAATACCTTTGGTTCCATAGACGAGGATGTGCAGAGACGGGATTTTACATTTAATGCACTTTTTTATGATCCTGTAAAACAGCTTGTTGTAGATTATGTGGAAGGCATTAATGATATTAAAAAACGCCTTGTACGTCCCATAATTCCCCTGCCTGAAATTTTTACCGATGATCCTGTACGCATGATTAGGGCTGTTAAGTACGCTGCAGCTACCGGTTTTAAACTTCCCCTATACCTTAAATGGAGCATTAAGAAAAATTCCATGCTCCTTGAAGGAGTGTCCTCATCAAGGTTAACCGAAGAAATATTTAAGATAATACACTCTCCCTATGCTCACAAAATAATAGATGACCTGGATAATCTGGCTTTATTTAAATTCTTACAACCCAAGACAGCCGATCTGTTTAAATCGGTAAGCGGATTCAGGAACAAGTATTTAAAAACCTTTGCGGCATTAAAGGGAGAAACTGTAAGTGAGGCAGAAATTTATGCAGCATTAATTAAGGATTATCTGGATTTAACTTTAAACTGGGATTTAATCCAGGGGGAGAATTTCAAGGATGTGTTTAATTTAGTAAGAAAATTTGTCCTTCCCATGAATCCGCCCAAGGTAAATTTATACAATGCCATACGCCTTATTTTTGCCCAGCACGGAATCCCCGTAAAGAAATACCGCTTAAAAGAAAGGATTCGTTACAGAAGAAAGCCTAAAAAAGTTAAAGGAGAAAATAATGGTTAGGTTTAATCAAATAAAAGACGGGCTTAAAAAAGGGAAAAATTATATTGGTACTTTTGTAAAAATAACAGACCCTGCTGTTGTTGAGGTTCTTGCCCTTTCCGGCTACGATTTTATCATTATCGATAATGAACATACTGTAATGGATCAGGAAACCCTGGCGAATATGATCCGTGCCTCGGATGCTTCCAATATACTGCCCACAGTCCGTGTCCGCGACGGAAGTGATTCCCTGATCCGCCAGGTGCTGGATACAGGTGCCATGGGGATTCAGGTGCCTGTAATTAACACTGCAAGTGAGGCAAGGGCAGTAGTGTCCTCTGTAAAATATGCCCCCCAGGGTACCAGAGGTTTTGCTGCCAGCCAGAGATCCGCCTCCTATGGTTTTATGAATGCAAAGGAGTATTCAGAACTTTCCAATGCAGAAACCATGGTAACAGTCTACTGTGAAACCCTTGAAGCAATGGACAATGTAGAAGATATTGCAGAAGTAGAGGGAGTTGATGTAGTATTTATAGGTCCCTTTGATCTTTCGCAGGCATTAGGCGTAATAGGAGAGGTTAAGCATCCCAGGGTCTTGTCCGCCATAGATGATATAATCGGGAAAGTAAGGGCAAAGGGGAAGGCTGTGGGAACCATTGCTTCAGATGCAGAGGAAGCCATGAGCTTGATTTCCAAAGGTGTGCAGTATATCTGTCTTAGTTCAGACCTCTCCATGATTGCAGGTCTTTCAAAGATATTCTTTAACAATATAAAGCGATAATTGTTAAGAATTTACAGTTTTATCCGATATTATTAATGTCGGGCTTATAGTTCCCCTCCCAAATCACTATATGTCCGATATGCCTCAAGGGCAGGGCCTGCTGTAAATTTCGGTTTGCAGCAGGCTTTTTTAATGAGAACATCTCTAATGAGATGCAGCTCCCGGGAAGAGTCTTAAAAGCCTGGCAGGATCCTGGTTCTGCCCGTTTTGAATTAATTCAAAGTGAAGGTGCGGCCCGGTCGATTGCCCTGTAGATCCTACCCTGCCTATAAAACTTCCTGCGCTCACCCTTGAATGAAGGTTCACATTTACAACGGAGAGATGACCGTAAAGGCTTACCCAGTTATTGTCATGCTGAATCATGATATAATTACCCAGGAGTGCATCAAATCCCTGGTCTATTACAGTGCCGCTTCTTACAGCATAAACCTCTGTCCCCATCGGAGCTGCCAGGTCTATTCCCCTGTGCATGGTTTGGGTTCCTGTGATGGGATTTATTCTCTGACCAAAATTGCTTGTAAGTACAAAATCCCTCAGGGGAAACTGGAAGCCCCTGTTTAAAAAGTAAATTCTCTCTGTGGGGGTAAAATCATCTCCGGGAATGAATAAAAACCTTTCGCTGTAGCCCTCTCTGGGGATTGTTAGATGTATTCCCCTGTTTTCATCTATTCTTGCTGAACTTATTAAATACTCCAGATCCGACCCCGGTCTTTCCGGAATGAAGATCCCCGGCATGGAGGGCAGGAGCAGATCCATACCTGTTCTAAGATCATCACCATTGGAAAGACGGTTTAAAGACGCCAGGCTTGAAATTGGGATATTGCTCCTGGCGGCTATTCTTAAAAGATCATCCCCTTCCCTGATCGTATATATATATATGGTTAAAAGGTCTATAGCTTCTCTGGAACTGCCTCTCTGGGCAAAAATATGCCGCCTTGCCTCTTCCACATCTGCCATATACTGCCTGAACATGATATCGCGTGAATCCAGAAGGGGAATTACAGGCAGGGAAGTCTGCGCTTTGAGTTTATTTACGGGAAAAAGTAAAAATAAACCAATGAAGACATAAAAAAAAGGCAAGAACATGTACCAGGATTTAATATACCCGGCCTTTCCGTTCTTGCCTTCCCCTGAAATTATTCCGGTCATGCTTCCACAATAGCTTCCGTAGGACATACACCGGCACAAATTCCGCAGCTTGTGCATTTTTCCGGGTCTATCCAGCGTTTATTGTCCTTTTCAGAAATAACTTCAACGGGGCATTCGCCATCACAGGCACCGCAGTTTACGCAGGCATCAGTAATTTTATAAGCCATAAGTCCCCCTTGGGTTAAAATTAATTAAACATACCCCATAAAACAAAATTCCGCAAGTGTATAAATACTTTGCAATTTGTATTATTTATGGTATAATATCCTATGCTTGTTGTGCTTATCATTTTATCACTTGGGCTCCTGGCTGTGATCATCTACTTTGCACTGTCCGGAAAATCATCTAAAACCCTAAAACTTGCCGCAATTATTGCCCTGGGCGCCATAGTTCTTTCCATTCTTGTTGCCGGAATTATTATATTTATAGGTCCCTCTGAAGATACCACTTCCGTGCCTATGCCAATTTTTTCGGATACCCCTGCCCAGGCAGAGGGCGGCCGCAGTTTGGGTGATTTTTTAATCCTGGCTGTTTTTATTGTTATTTTATCATTGGTTATGTACAGGGCAGCAAAAAGCCAGAAAAAACAGGCTGAAGCGGCAAAGACGGTGAAAACCCCCATAAAAGAAACCAAGGCCTTTGATGAACCATTGGAAGACCTGGATCATCACGATGCTTTTGGGGATGAGTTTGCAGATGATGCCGCACCAATCGGTGATGACTCACCCGGCGGTGAAGAAAGCAAAAAAGATGACGAAGAAGATTTTGATTTAGACGTGTAATTTAATTAATTTTATTATTTGGAGGATATTATGCAGTACAGAAAATTCGGGAAGAAACCTTACGAGGTATCTGCTTTGAGCATGGGATGTATGAGGCTCCCAATGATGGTAAATGATAAGGGAGAATCTGTTGTAGACAGGGAGCAGGCTTACGAGATGATCCGTTATGCTGCTGATAACGGTATTAATCATTTTGATTCGGCTTACGGCTACCATTCCAGAACCAGCGAAGAGGTTTTAGGTGAGGCATTGGAAGGGGGAAGAAGGGAAAAGGTGAGAATTGCCACCAAGCAGCCTTTCAGAACCATGCAGGATCTAAGTTCCGGCGGCGGAGCTACTATTCACGAAAATGCCAGGCGAAACCTGGAAAATACCTTAAAGAAACTAAGAACCAGTTATATCGATCTTTACCTAATTCATGGTATTGGCGGGGGAAACTGGGAGGATGTAAAGTCCAATAAGATCATCGATCTTTACGAGAAGTTCCGTGCAGAAGGATTGATAAAGGGAATAGCATTTTCCTTTCATGGCAATTTCGAAACATTCAAGGATGTGATTGAGTTTTATGACTGGGATATGTGTCAGGTACAGCAGAACTTTATGGATGTGGCAAGGGAATGCACCGAGGAAGGCATTAGAATAGCCGGTAAAAAAGACATAGCCATAGTAGTAATGGAACCATTACGCGGAGGAAGCCTTGCCACGCCTCCGGATCATGTTAAGGCAATTTACGATGAATACCCTGTAAAACGCACAGGTATAGAATGGGCATTCAGGCATGTTATAAATTACCCGGAGGTAAGCTCCGCACTCAGCGGTATGAGTACCCTGGAGCAGGTAAAGCAGAACCTGGAAATTTTCGCCAAGCCGGATATGGTTGCAAACTGCCTCAGTCAGGAAGAAAAAGACATTATTGCCAGGGTAAAAGCTGCCTATGAATCTGTAAAAGGCGTTCCCTGTACTGCCTGTAACTACTGTATGCCCTGCCCGCAGGGAGTACAGATACCAAGTATATTCGGCCGTTATAATGACGGAAATATGTTCGGCAATTTCAATGCACCCAAAAGAGGTTATATGTTTATAACCAATCAAAAAGGTGATGCCAGCTTCTGTACAGAATGCGGTGAATGTGAGAAAAAATGTCCCCAGGATGTGAAAATTATTAAGGAACTCAAGACTGTCCACGAAGTTTTAGGCGGCTGGAAGGAGTAATATAACCTGCGGGGTAGTTATGGACAAAACCAGGCACCACAAATTTTTTGGTTTAAAGGATGTTTCTGTTTCGGATTCTTTCTGGAAACCTTTTCTGGACAGGGTACGCACTCAGGTAATTCCCTATCAATGGGATGCACTTAACGATAAGGTTCCCGGTGCAGAGCCAAGCTACTCCATGCGCAATTTTAAGTTAGCCGCACAGATCACCCATCCGGAACTGGACTACGGAGTACCTGCCGATGCAGGGCATGGGGGATTTATTTTCCAGGACTCGGACTTTGCCAAATGGGTAGAAGCAGCCGCCTATACCCTTTTTTGGCACCCCGATCCGGAACTTGAAAAGATCATTGACGGCGGAATAGAGCTCGTATGCCAGGCACAGCAGGAAGACGGCTACCTTAATACGCACTTTATAATAAAGGGTCTCGAAAAACGCTTTACAAATTTAAAAGACGCCCATGAGCTTTACTGCTTCGGCCATTTTCTTGAGGCCGCCATTGCATACTATGAAGCAACAGGCAAGAGAAAACTCCTTGATGCCATTATACGCTATGCAGAATGTATAGAAAGCTGTATCGGAAAAGAGGAGGGGAAACTAAGGGGTTATCCGGGGCATGAAATTGCCGAGATGGCTCTGGTGCGGCTTTATGAAATTACAAAGGACGAAAGGCATTTAAGGCTTGCAAAGTACTTTATAGATGAGAGGGGACAGAGCCCTCTTTACTTTGCAGAAGAAAACAGGCTCCACAATAATAATTTTTACTGGCATGACAGCCATTTCCAGTACCAGTATTACCAGGCGGGAAGGCCTGTAAGGGAACAGTTTGCAGGCGAAGGACATGCAGTAAGGGCTGTTTATTTATATTCCGGCATGGCGGATACAGCCCGCCTTACAGGCGATGATGAACTATCCTTAGTCTGTAAAAAGATATGGGATAATATTGTAAACAGGCAGTTGTATATAACAGGCGCCATAGGCCAGTCATCCTATGGGGAGTCTTTTTCTTACGATTACGATCTTCCCAATGATACAGTATACGGTGAAACCTGCGCTTCCATAGGGCTTGCTTTCTTTGCACAGAGAATGGCGTCCCTCTTGCCTGCCGGCTGTCCCCAGGGGGTTTTCGGCGATGTAATGGAAAAGACCCTCTACAATGGAATAATCAGCGGGATGTCCCTGGACGGGAAAGCATTTTTTTATGTAAACCCCCTGGAGGTAATTCCCGAGGCCTGTGAAAAGGACAGGAGAATGCGGCATGTAAAGGCGGAACGGCAAAAGTGGTTTAGCTGTGCCTGCTGCCCCCCGAACCTTGCCAGGATTATTGCATCCCTGGGATCATATATACATTCATACAACGGGGAAGAAAACACCTTAATTACCCATCTTTATATTGGAAGTGAATTAAACTGCATGGTGGATATGGGGAAAATCCTTTCTTTAAAAACGGAAACAAATTATCCCTGGGACGGGGAAGTAAAAATTAAATTTTCCTTAAAAGAAAGTGCTGGTTTTAAATACGGCTTTAGAATCCCTGCCTGGTGTAAAAATTTTACATTAAGTTTAAACGGGAAAAACTTTTCAGGTTATAATTTGTCCAACGGAATTGCCTATATAGAGAGGGAGTGGGCAGACGGGGATACTATATCCCTGATGCTGGATATGCCGGCTGTTTTTATCCGCTCCAATCCCCGTGTGCGTGTAAATTCCGGCAAAATTGCACTAATGAGGGGCCCTATTGTCTACTGCCTTGAAGAAATCGACAATGGAAACGACCTGCACAAATTATCAGGCGGTGGCAGAAAAGAACCTACAGGTGTAAAGATAAGCTACGAGAAGGATCTTCTGGAAGGTGTAAACAGGATCTCCCTTACAGGAAAACGAATCAAAGATTGGAATGAAGATCTCCTCTATGATACAGAAGAGCCGGTTACAGAAGAAAGGGAGTTAATTTTTATCCCATACTATGCCTGGGCAAACAGAAAAACCGGAGAAATGAGGGTCTGGTTTAACGAGTAAAAGCCGATAGTCGGGCAACCCGGATTTGAACCGGGGACCCCAAGTCCCCCAGACTTGTACGCTAACCAACTGCGCTATTGCCCGTCTGAATGA
>Ga0099364_10002276_pt1 | contig 30717 bp, 28 predicted proteins | sample TergutTh196P3_FD_73070 | JGI IMG/M metagenome (GOLD analysis project Ga0099364, IMG submission 73070) | Microcerotermes parvus P3 segment gut microbial communities from Pointe-Noire, Republic of the Congo - Th196 P3 | ecosystem: Host-associated > Arthropoda: Insects > Digestive system > Gut ...
TAAAAAATCGGCTTTGTCGAACAGCGACGTCGCGTTCAGTCCGGAGGAGTTCGAGCAGATACTGGGCGTAAGGAAAATCAAAGGCATAACGGTCACAAGGCTTCCTGATTTCAGGGAAGGAGTTTTGACGCTGGGCGGCAATGAAATTCTCGCGGGGCAGACTATCGCGCGCGAGAATATAAGATATATCCGGCTTGTGCCTCATCCGGACAGGCTTGGGAATATCCGGTTTTATTTTAAAGACGCTGAAAGCCCCGACGAATATTCGATACTCTGTACTGTTAATATTCTCGAGGCTTTAAACTTCGCGCCGACCGCTCACCCTGTTAATATCAGCACGCAGCGCAATATTCCCGTATTCAAAGCGATGAAAGGCTCCGACCCGGAAAGCGATGCTTTAAATTATAGTATAGTCGAAACGCCGAAAAAAGGGCTGCTTGAAATGCGCGGCGACGGCGTGTTTGTCTATAAACCGGGGGTAAATTTTACCGGGAAAGATAAATTTGTTTACCGGGTGCAGGACGAACACGGCAACTGGTCAAACTCTGCGGCGGTCGAAATAAGGGTGACGAAAGCCGCGTCAGATATTAGATTTACTGACATGGATAATCACTGGGCGGCAAATTCGGCGGTCAAAGGCGTTGCGGCGGGATTTATCGACGCCGACTTAAAATTTGAGCCGCACCGGCTTATGACGAGAGCCGAGTTCGTGCAAATGGCTCTCCGCGCCGCTAAACTTGATAAAAACCTGCCGGAGGACGCAAGGACAGGCTTCGCGGACGACGGCGATATCCCCGCGGTATACAGGGCTTATATAAAACAGGCGCGGGATTCGGGTATCGTGAACGGCATACCTCGCGGCACGGGCGTATATTTTGACCCGAACGGCATAATAACACGAGCCGAAGCCGCCGTTATTTTAAATAATATTTTAAAAATTCCGGTTTTATCAATGGCGACGAGCAAGCCCGCGTTTTCCGACGCCGTTATGATACCCGTATGGGCGGAGCGCGATATAGCCGCCTTGAACACGCACGGCATATTAAACGGCGACCATAAAGGCAATTTTAATCCCTACGGCTTGCTAAACAGGGCTCAGTCGGCGGAAATGCTTTGCAATATGCTTGAATACACGGAGAGCGTCCGAAAGTCAAAGAGCTTCTGGGCAAGATTGTTCGGGTAACGCGATTGCTTATAAAAAAGTCCGGCGCTCGAAAGAGAGCCGGACTTTTTGCGCGTGCGATTTTATCAATCGAATATAATTTCGCAATTCGGCAGAGCTGCACGCAAGGCTTGCCTATCGGCTTCGCTGATTGGGTTTCCGCCCAACTCCAAATATGTCAAGTTAGTCAACCCGCTCAATGCGCTTATATCGCTGAATGGGTTGCCATACAGACTCAACATCGCTAAATTGGTCAGACCACTCAACGGACTTATGTCGCTGATTTGATTGTGAGTTAACCACAAAAATGTTAAATTAGTCATTTCGCTTAATGGAGTGATGTCGCTGATTTGGGTGAAGTGCAAATCCAAATACGTTAAGTTAGTCAACCCTTTCAACGCGCTTATATCGCTGATTTCGTTACTCCATAACACTAAATCCTTCAAATTGGTCATGTATTTCAACGGTTCTATGTCGGCGTTTGTAAGTCCTTTCTTACCTAAATCGAGTTCAGTTAAATCCGTGCTGTACTCTATGCCGCCTATCATTACTGTTTCCGGGCGTTCCGGTTCCGGCGGCTGTGTTGGCGGTTCAGTAGTCGGCAGGGTACTTGTCAAATCGGTAATGTCAGTCGCAACATCTACATTATCACTGTCGGAATTATCATCATTGCACGAAACCAGCAGAAACAATGCTAATGCAATTAAAATTAACGCAGTTATTTTTTTCATAAATTCCCCCTTATTTTTTTATTATATATTATAGCATACCGCAATAAAAAAATCAAGCAGGGCGCAGCTATTTCACACTTTTTCTCTGCCTGTGTATCTCATAAGATACAATAGTCGCGGCGGTCTGGGCGGCGAGCGAATGGGCGAAAGCGTTGGCATACGGTATACGCACTATCTCGTCCGCGCTCCGTAAAAAATCTTTAGATATGCCGCGCTTCTCACCGCCGATTATAAATGCCGTCCTGTCAGCGAACTTTATATCAAATATATCGCGAACCTTTGCTTTTGAACCGGACGGGGCGTTTTTATCTATGCAGTATAGCGTGAAATTATTATTTTTTAATAAATTTATAAGTTCAGGCTTCGCATCGTTTTTAAAAACGGCAGCCGGCATTTTATAAAAAGTCCCGGTCGACGCTTTTTCTATCACGGCTTCCGAAAATCCGAAATCGCGCTCCGGTATAATCAAGCCGCCCGTACCCTGCGTATATAAAGCGCGCACGGCATATCCGAGATTATACGGGTCCTCAATGCCTTCGATTACCGCAACAGAGTGCAAACCTGCCCGCGCCAGCAAATTTTCAGGCGTTAAAAATACGCGCTTTTTCGCAAGCGCGATAATTCCTCCGTGAGTTTTGCCGAGCCTTGCTTCATACTCGTCAAACCCGCGGTACTCTAACTCTATCTTTTTAATCTCCGCCGCGCTTAAAATCTTCGGCGCGTCTTTGCCCGGCTTTATAATTATTTTTATCACTTCGGCATATTCAGAATAAACCGCGCTCAAAACAGAAATCGCGCCTTCTAAAATTATTATATTATTATCAAAATTTTTATCCATAATCACGTTCCGTCAGCCTCGCGCTCCGCCTGCGTTTTTATTAAATATGCCGGAGAGAGTTTCTCCGCGTTTACCGCGCCGCTTTTTTTATATTCGCGCAGAGCCGCTTTGCATAACGCTCCCGCAGATACTCTTTTTAACATTTCCGGGATATTTAATTTCCCCGGAAATATTATTTCAGAATAGCATAAATCCGCGCCGTCGCCTGTGAATATTATTTTTTTGCCCGCGTAATTTATATTAAGCTCGCGCTCAAGCTCGTCAATCGTTATTATCCGCTCCGGCTTTATATATTCAAGATTATAGTCAAACACCGCGTTATAAACCTGTTTGCGCCGCGCATCAATCACCGGCAGTATTAATATATCAGAGCAGACGGCGGGATAAAAATTATAAGCCAGCACCTGAAGCGATGATACGCCTATGCAGTCAGAGCCGCCGAACGCTAAGCCTTTTATTGTCGCAACGCCTATTCTTATCCCCGTAAACGAACCGGGACCGTTTGCAGCCGCGAATAAATTTATGTCGCTCACGCAAACCCCCGCGGTTTTGAGCGCGTAATCAATCATGGGCAGAAGATTTTCACTGTGCGAAACGCTCCCGCCCGAATTTATCTCCGATAAAATTTTATTATCTTCACAGTCAAAAACGGCGGCGGAAGCCGTCTTTGCCGATGAATCTATCCCAAGTATCAGCATTATATTATCCTCTTAAAAATTATTTCCCGTGAATTTTCAGCATCTTTTAAAATATTTATTTCAACCGTCCGCTCGTCAAAAAAATCCTGTATCTTCTCGAACCATTCTATAATTATTATATTATTTTTGTCAAGATAATCAAAAAAGCCCGTCGAAAGCAAATCTTCATCGCCTGTTATCCTGTACATATCAAAGTGATAAATAAAATTATATTGATTGACAAGCGCGAACGTCGGGCTTGAAACCCTTAAATCGGGCAGAAAAAATCTAACAAGCCCGCGTGTAAACGCCGTCTTGCCCGCGCCTAAACCGCCGAAAAGCGCGATTATATCACCGCGCTTTATTTTGCCTGCAAGATTATAGGCTATATTTTCAGTTTCGCTCTCGCTGTGCGAGTTATATATTTGCATGATTTACCTCTGAAAATTTTAAAACTTTTTGTCCGCCGCGTTTATATTCTATCTAAATGCTTTTGCAGATTTACATGAATAATACCCCGGCTGTTTCCGTCCGCCCTCCATTCATGTACTGCAGTATCACCGGACTGAAGATAAACGCCGTTTGAAGTAACAGGCAATCTTAAAAAGCTATTGAAAAGCTGACCAATTAATCCGCCGTGCGAGATAACGGCGATAGTTGACTCCGCCGGGTTCTCGTTTAATATCTTTGATAAAGCTGTTTCGGCTCTCATTCTGAATTGAATATCGCTCTCTTGTTCATACATGACAGTATGCGGATATTTCGGCTCAGGTCTTGGATATTTTACCCGCGCTTCTTCACGCGGCATACCCGCGATAATTCCGTTTTGCCATTCCATGAGGTCATCGTCGCGTATAACGGCAATCCCCGTGCGCTTGCTTAAAATATCAGCCGTCTGACTCGCCCTTTTTAACGGGCTTGCCAATATTTTGTCAATTTTATAATTTTTAGCAACCCAGTCAGCCATTAACTGCGCCTGTTCTATCCCTAATTCAGTAAGGCTATAATCGGCGCGTCCTTCCATTACTTCTAAAATATCAGCTTCGGATTGTCCGTGACGTATTACAAGTAAATTCATTTTTTCCCTCTCGTTAAAATTCCGCGTTTATTTTACTGCTCAAAATAAGCGACCCTGTTGCGACCGTCTTTCTTTGCGGCGTACATCGCGCTGTCCGCGTTGGCTATCGCTTTTTCCATGCTGTTGTGTATCGCTTTTTCCATGCCGAAATCTATAATTTTAGATATGCCGATACTCACCGATACATCAAGGCTGACCTCGCCGCAGTCAAATTTGCGCTCGCAGATGCTCAAGCGCAGACGCTCGGCGGCTGTGTTCACTCCCGCATCGTCAGTATCCGTCATTAAAACTATGAACTCCTCGCCTCCGAACCTCGCGAATAAATCCGACCTGCGTATCCGCGACTTTATGCGCGCCGCAAATTCTACCAGAACTTTGTCGCCTATGTCATGACCGTGCGTGTCATTTATGCTTTTAAATTTATCCATGTCTAAAATCAAAAGATAACAGTTTTCCTGATGCCGCCTCGCCCTTTCGATTAAAATATTCGCGAAGTCCATGAAATGCCGCTTATTAAATACGCCCGTCAGAGCGTCGACCGCCGTTATTTCCTCAACGTCAAGCAGGCTGTCTACAGAAACCTGATAGACATTGCCCAGCATTTTAAGATTATAGCAGTCCGGCAGACATTCGCCCTTTTCCCATTTGCTGACCGCTTGCCCGGAAACGCCGATTTTTGCGGCGACTTCCTCCTGCGTAAGATTTTTTAGTTTCCTGTGGCTTTTTAATTTTTCACCGAACGCCGCTTGATTAAACATATTATATCCTCCCCTTAAAAATATAGTTAAAGCTCCTGTATACAGTATAACATTATTTTCAAGTAAAATCAATAATATATATGTTGGACAAAAATTCAACCTGTGATAGGATTATATATGCGGCGGGCGTTTTTTAGCCTGACTAATATAAAATCTCCGCGCTTTTATTTTTTCACGTTCGCACGGACGAACTCGCACATATTATCAAGTTTATCCATCATGCTCACGGCTAATTTTAACTGGCAGCGGGCTCTGTCCAAATTATGGTTCTCGCGGTGAATTGCGAAATATTTATCGCCGTCTATATGGTCGGCGAGAAAACGCGACGCAAGCTCAAACGTAATAATCGGCGCGCCCAGCGCGAGAGTTTCTATTTCGCCGGCAGTCATTGAACTGCCCACCGCTCCGGTAAAGCCCTTCGTAAATTCTTTAAAATAATCAAAATCAAGATATACTTTATCAAGGTCCGTTTCATCTTCCGCCGCAGTATTCGCCGCAAATCTTATCGCGTCGCCGAAATCATGAGCGACAAGCCCCGGCATTATCGTGTCGAGGTCAAGCACGCATACCGGCTCGAACGTATCTTTATTCAGCAATATATTATTATATTTCGTGTCGTTATGCACGGGTCTTAACGGCAGTTCGCCGGACTCCGTCATGTCAGTCAGCTTGCAGCAGAAATCGCGGTACTTCTCAAATATTTTAATCTCGTCTTTTACGTCTTTCGCACGATTATTTTCGTCGGCTTCAACTATCCTGAAAAAGTTCCCTAGCCTTTTTTTAGTGTTATGAAAATCCGGTATCGTTATATTCAGCTTGTCCGCCGGGAAGTCTGAAATCACGTTTAAAAAGTCGCCGAAAGCATATCCGGAGCTTTTCAGAATCGCAGGGTTTTCGACTACTTCAAACGTGACCGTATTCGCCTCGAACACGCACAAACGCCAGAATTCGCCCTCTTTTGTGACCGTATAATTTTTAAACTCCCGGTTCACGAGAAAATTAATTATTTTGCACGCGCTTTTTTTCTGGTTATTCTTGATAAAATTGTCAATCATCATGATATTGTCCATTACTTTTACCGGCTCTTTGAAAACATATGTGTTCACCTTCTGGAAGATATACTGCTTGTTTTCAATCAGGACGTAATAAGTTTCGTTTATATGACCGTTAGTTATCTGCCTGTATTCGTTTACCTCGCCTTGTATCCCGTATAAATTTTTTAATTCATCAAATTTTTCTTTCATGTTCATTTTTTATAATTCCCTTTCTTATTTTTATATTATCATAATATAATATATGCGGGCGATTTATTAACCGCCCCTGATTTCTGTTTTTATTGTTTACCCGCACTATAAAATTAATGTCGCCGTAGACTTTTTCCATCTCGTCCACAAGCCCGTTCAGCATTTTTGACGAAGCCGCTAATTCCTGTGATGCCGCCGCGTTAGACTGCGTGGACTGCTCCATGTTCGTCAGCGCGACGTTAATCTGTGAAATCCCGCTCGCCTGTTCTTCGCTCGCTATGTTTATCTCGCTTATTATCTGGGTAAGATTCACGAACTGATTTACCATAACTTCCAGAGATTCAGCCACGTCCCTGCTTATTTCCCTGCCCGTGTTAGTCAAAGCCATGTTCTTTTCGATGATTTCAGAAGTTTCAGTTGCGGAACTCTGGCTTTTCTGGGCGAGTTCGCGGACATTCTCCGCGACCACCGCGAACGCCTTTCCGGCTTCCCCCGCCCTTGCCGATTCAACCGACGCGTTCAGCGCGAGTATATTCGTCTGCGAAGCAATCGACTTGATAGTATCCGCGATTTTTTCGATTTGCGCGGAGCTTTCTATCAGCTCGTTCATCGCTTTTACCATGTTCTGCATTTTTTCGCGGCTGTTTTCCGCGCTGTCTTTGGACTGTGCGGCGAGCTGCGCCGCCTGACGCGTGTTCTCCGTGTTCTGAACAATCATTGACGACGTTTCGTTCATTGTCGCCGAAGTTTCTTCGATAGACGCCGCCTGCTGATTGCTGCTCTCCGCAAGCGACCCGGACGTTTCCGTGAACTGCACCACTGATTTTTCGAGATTATTGCCGACATTATGCATAGATTCGGTCGCTGAAACCAGCGGTTTGCCGATAAGCCCCGTAAGATACATCGCAAGCCCTACCGCCGCGCCTATCGCCGCAAGCACTACGGCTATAATCACTATAAACAACACCGTCGACAGAAACGCGATGATAGCCTCGTTGTCTTCGATTTCCCCGACTTTCATCGCTGTCAGCCTTTCCAAATCCGTCACTACTTTGTCGCTGACTTCCCTGCATACAACCAGCAGCCTGTCAATCTCGTTCATATCTCCGGTTTTCGACGCTCCGTAAATCGCTGTCACTGTTTCCACTAAATCTTTGTCATATAAAGCTCGTGTTCTATCAAAAAGTTCCACGACTTCCGCCGAGTCCAATTTTAATATATTTTGCCTGTACGCGTCAAAATTCTCCGTCATCACGGGCATATACCCGGCAATGACCGCGAACGAGGCTTCGACCTTGCTGTTGTCGTATTCTTCCATGCCGAGTATCATTTCGCGCACGTTTACCCTGATGCGCTGCAATAATTCGCTGACCCTCGCTATATTCGGCAGCGCGGACGCGTGCTCGTACATTTCCTCGCTGGAGCTTTGCATCGTAAACATCCCGTAAATCGCGACGCCGCCTATAACAAGCATAAGCGCGACAACTATCATAAAGCTGAAAAGCAGCTTCAACGATATTTTCAAATTTTTCATTTTAAATCTCCCTGAAATAAATATTTTTAATCACATTATACACCATTTTAACACTCTTGTCAAGGACAGAAACTTCCAGTGTAAAAAATTTTACACCGACGGGATTAGTGCGATTTATTATTCGTCACAGGTGCTTAATATACTAAGAGCCAGCATAATAAATTTATGATAAATTTATTATGCTGCCTTCCTCGTCAACGTCAATAATTTCAGCGTTCGGCTTGGCGGGAAACCCCGGCATTATCATTATGTCGCCCGTCATGACTATTATAAACCCCGCGCCCGTCTGCACGATTATATCTTTCACGCTCAGTTCAAACCCGCTCGGTCTGTTCAGCAGCTTCGGATTATCAGAAAACGAAAACTGCGTTTTAGCCATGCAGACCGGCAGGCTTGAACAACCCAGTTTCTCTATCCGCTCAAGAATTTTTTCAGCCTTTTCAGAATAAGCCACGGATGACGCCCCGTAAATATTCCGGGTGATTTTTTCTATTTTTACCCGCGTGCTGTCCGTATCTTCATAAGCCAGCTTTAAATCTCCGGAGCCTTCGCAGAGCTTGATTACCTGTTCCGCCAAATCAAGCGAGCCTTTGCCGCCGTCCGCAAACGCCGTAGATACCGCCGCCGGTATATTATTTTGCGCGCACAGCTCTTTTACAGTTTCTATTTCTTCCTGCGTGTCCGCCGGGAATCTATTTATCGCGACGACCGGGTATACATTAAATTTTTTAAGGTTTTCAAAGTGCGCGATTATATTTTCAAACCCGTTCTTTAAATCCCCGTCCGCCGAGCCGTCCTGCCCGTTATATTTTATAGCGCGGACCGTCGCGACCAGTACGACCGCGTCCGGCTTGAACCCTGCTTTCCGGCATTTTATATCAAAAAATTTCTCCGCGCCCAAATCCGCCCCGAAGCCCGCTTCCGTGACGGCATAATCCGCGAGCTTCAAAGCCGCCGCCGTCGCCCGCACAGAATTGCACCCGTGCGCTATATTGGCAAACGGTCCCCCGTGAATAATAACCGGCGCACCCTCAATCGTCTGCACTAAATTCGGCTGGAACGCTTCTTTTAACAAAGCGCACATTGCCCCTTCGGCTTTCAAGTCCCGCGCATATACCGGCTCGCCTTTAAAATTATAGCCGACAGTTATATTGCCGAGCATCTTTTTAAGCTCGGCGAGGTTTTCAGCCAGACAAAATACAGCCATGATTTCGCTTGCCGCCGTTATCCTGAACCCGTCTTTGCGCGGCAGTCCGTTCACGCGGCTCCCAAGCCCTGTTAAAACTTCGCGCAATGCCCTGTCGTTCATGTCCATGCACCGCGTGAAAGTCACGCTCGATATATTTATGCCGAGCGCGTTGCCCTGATGCACGTGATTATCTATCAGCGCGCATAGCAAATTATTCGCCGAGGTTATCGCGTGAAAATCTCCGGTAAAATGCAGGTTTATATCTTCCATGGGGACAACCTGCGAATACCCGCCGCCCGCCGCGCCGCCTTTTGTCCCGAAAACCGGACCGAGCGACGGCTCGCGCAGCGCGATGACAGTTTTATGCCCAAGCTCATGCAAAGCCTGACCCAGCCCGATTGACATAGTCGTCTTGCCCTCGCCGAACCTCGTCGGATTCATCGCCGTTACTAAAATCAGCTTGCCGCTTTTATTTTCTTTTAATCTTTGATAACAGCCCTCGTTTATTTTAGCCTTATACCTGCCGTATAAATCTATGTCATTCTCAATATCTAAATCAAGGGCTTGTGCGATTTCCTTTATATTTTTTATCTCCGCGCCCCTTGAAATCTCTATATCGCTAAGCAATTTTTATTCCTCCCGTTTTATTTTATTTTTCAGCAAACTCAAGCCCGTTAAGTTCAGCTATGTTCATAGGAGCGGCTTTATGCCGCTCCCTTTGTCTTTAATTATTTTTTTTCTTTCGCCTGCGCTTCTTTTTCCCTCGCCTCTTTCGCCCTCGCATTATCAGCATCTTTCTTCGACAAGTCAATCTTGCCTTTCGGGTTCACGCCCATAAACATGACTTCAAATTCGTCGCCCATCTTTGCGACGTCCTCGACTTTTTCGACCCGCCTGTTAGCCAGCCTTGATATATGAACCATGCCCTCGCGTCCCGGCAGGAACTCGACGAAACAGCCGACCCCCGCGAGTATGCCCGTGACCTTGCCTTTAAATATATCGCCCTCTTTCGGCTCCATGACTATCAGCTCTATCATTTCAAGAGCTTTATAAGCCGCCGCCTTGTCAAGCGCAGCTATAAATATCGAGCCGTCGTCCTCTATATCAATCGACTGAACGCCGGAATCCGCGATAATCTTCTGGATAACTTTGCCGCTCTTGCCGATGACTTCACTAATCTTGTCCACCGCAACGCTCGTGCGGACCATCTTGGGCGCGTACTGCGAAACGTCGTCGCGCGGCTTTTCTATGCACTTCAGCATAATTTCGTCAAGTATCATTATTCTGCCGGCTTTCGTATCCTCAAACGCTTTCTTTATAATTTCAGGCGTAAGCCCGTCGATTTTCAGGTCCATCTGAATCGCCGTGATTCCGTCGTGCGTCCCCGCGACTTTAAAATCCATGTCGCCGTAAAAATCTTCGAGCCCCTGTATATCAATCATAGTCATCCAGCTGTCGCCCTCCGTTATCAGCCCGCAGGATATGCCCGCGACCGGCTTCTTAATCGGCACGCCCGCATCCATGAGCGCGAGCGTCGAACCGCATACCGCCCCCTGCGACGTAGACCCGTTGCTTGATATAACTTCTGAAACAGTCCTGATAGCATACGGGAAATCATCGACCGACGGCAATACAGGCAGAAGCGAACGCTCCGCCAACGCGCCGTGACCAATCTCGCGTCTGCCCGCGCCCCGCGCCGCTCTCGCTTCGCCGACCGAATAAGCCGGAAAATTATAATGGTGCATATATCTTTTAGCTTCTTCCTCGTCAAGCCCGTCGAGTTTCTGCTGTTCGCTGATTGACGCGAGCGTCGCCGTGGTCAAAACCTGCGTCTGCCCGCGCGTGAACATTCCGGAGCCGTGAACTCTGGGCAGCAGCGCGACTTCCGCCGCGAGCGGTCTAATCTCGTCCATCGCCCGTCCGTCAACGCGCTTCTTCTCGTCCAGAAGCCAGCGGCGCACGATTTCTTTTTGCAGCTTGTCAAGGCACTCGTCTATCCCGGACTCGTTCTCTTTGACATAATCTTCACTATTTTCATTCTTTAAATATTCCGTCAGCTTGTCCGTAATAACTGCAAGCCGTTCCTCGCGCACTGTCTTATCGTCAGTGTCAAGCGCGCGCTTAATATCTTCAGCCGCAAATTTTTTAATCTGGTCATACAAGTCCGGAGATACCGCCGCCGACTCATACGAGAACTTCTCTTTGCCGACTTCCGCCTTTATTTTATTTATAAAATCTATCACGCCTTTAATCTCTGCGTGAGCCTGCATAATCGCGTCATATACTATATTATCAGGGACTTCGTTCGCTCCGGCTTCAATCATCACGACTTTTTCTTTCGAAGCCGCGACAGTCAGTTCCAAATCGCTCTTTTCGCGTTCAGCCGCGTTCGGGTTTATAATTATCCTGCCGTCGCATAATCCTACGAAAACTCCGCCGATGGGTCCGTTCCACGGTATATCAGAGATTGTCAGCGCGATGCTCGCGCCTATCATAGCGGCAATCTCCGGCGAGTTATCTTGGTCGACAGACATAATCGTCAGCGAAAGCACGACGTCGTTCCGCAAATCTTTCGGGAAAAGCGGGCGCACCGGTCTGTCTATAACACGCCCGGCAAGCACGGCTTTCTCGGACGGTCTGCCTTCGCGACGGTTAAAAGACCCCGGTATTTTCCCCACAGCGTATAAACGCTCCTCGTAATCCACTGCGAGCGGCAGGAAGTCTATCCCTTCCCGCGGCTTTTCCGAAGCCGCCGCCGCGCACAGCACCGCCGTGTCGCCGTATCTTACAAGAGCCGTTCCGTTCGCCAGCTGCGCCATTTTTCCTGTTTCAACTATTAACTTTCTTCCCGCGAGTTCATACTCGAAAATTTTATGGCTCTTAAATTCTACTTGTTTTACTGCCATTTTTATACTCCTAAACTTCTTTTAATTAATTTTGTTTTCGGGCGGCAAAACGCCGCCCCGCATTATTATTTTCTTATTCCGAGCTTCTTGATAATTTCGCGGTACCTGTTAATATCTTTTTTCGTCAGATAATTCAGCAGGTTTCTTCTGTGTCCGACCATTTTTAAAAGACCGCGCCTTGAGTGGTGGTCGTTCTTGTTTTTCTTGAGATGCTCCGTGAGCGTGTTTATCCTCGCCGTTAATATGGCTATCTGGACTTCCGGCGACCCCGTGTCGCTCTCGTGCAGCTTGTTGTCAGCTATAACCTGCTGCTTTTCTTCTTTCAGTAACATAAAATTTTTTCACCTTTCTTACTTTTATTATAATAAATTAAATATCCGGCGGAACATAGATTGCGGCGGGTGAGTCCCCTTTCTTTAAAAAATAAACGGGCTTTTGTCCGCAAACCGCGCTCCGGGAAATTTCATCAACTTTTATATTATATCACAAAGATTTCTTTTTGTAAAGAATTATTTCAAAAAAAACGCCTGTTTTTTCAAACAGGCGCGTATTTGCTGTCGTTCAGCTTGTCTTTAAAGTATTCGCATTTGTCGTGAAGCCTCTTGCATTCGCATATTTTTTTATTAAGCAGCCTGTCCGTAAAAACCAGCATCTTCGTCGGCTTTTTCGCCCTTGAGAAAAACGCCGAAGCTAACAAGTTAATAAATTTTAAACTCGCGCCGGCGAAAAATAATTTTAACGCGGTCCTTATAAGCAGCTTCTTGTATAATTTAGTGCGCATAGATTACTCCTGTTCTTTTATATTTTAACCCTACTTTTAATTTATATTCCCGACCGTTCAATCTATTCAAAAATTTTACGTATTTGAGCTTCTTTATTATAAACGGCTTTACTATATCTTATATTATATCACAAAAATTATCACTTGTCAAGCATTTAGCAGAAGTTTGCGGCTATTTTTTTTCATAATTTTATGTTAAAATAAATGGCACCAAAGTGCGGCTAAAACAATTGTAAGGAGTTCGATTATGAAAAGAAAAGTCAATGATAAAATATCGCTCAACATAAGGCTGAATGATGATTTTCACGGTAAAATCAAGCATATATCCGAAGTGGAGTACCGTTCGCTGAATAACCAGATTGAGTTCATACTTCAAAAATATATCAAAGAGTATGAAAAAGACAACGGCGAAATAATGCTCGAAGAATAAAAATTAAAGAAATGTTCACAAATTGACGGGGCGCGGAAACGCCCGCGCCTTTGAAACCCTTTTGCGTAAGTTTTATTTACGTTTGCGTTTTTTCAGCGCGCGACCGCTCTGCATATTTATGCATCGCCGTCCGCATCCTCTAAAATTTCCCAGAATTTATCCGGCGCGACGCTCGGCGCGGTTTTTTTGTTGCCGTCGCCCTCCTCGAACCTGCACACGCGCCGCATATCGCAGAACCTGCACGAGTCCATTCTGTTCCGCACTTTATACGGCTTGACGTGCGCGTTGCCGCCCGACAGTTCCCGCGCTATATTCGCCAGCGTCCGGATTACATATCTTTCAAGCCTGCCGATTTGCTCAAGCGTGGCGAGCGCGCCCGACGCGCCCGATTTAAATGCCGCGCCTTCTTTTAATTTTACCGGGATATATCTTCCCTCAAGATTATGCTCCATGGCGCGCAGTATTTTTTCGTCATGCAAAAATAATCCGCTCCGCGTGAATTTCCTGCTTTTCTGCTCCTCTGCGTCCTCGTCCGTCATGTCCGGCGTTTTTTCATATTTGTCAAGCCGCGACGGCATATATATAACCCCCGCCGGAATTTTCCCGCTCTCGCTTTCGCCCGGCTTGTTATATCTCGCGCCGCCGTTGCGCCATACCGAGAATAAATATATAAACATTTGCAAATTAAGCCCGGCTAATATATCAGACAGATTAAATTTTTTCGACCCCGTCTTATAATCCGCGATTCTTATATAAATACTGCCGCCTTCTTTTAATATATCTACCCGGTCAATTATACCCGTGACTTTAAGAACGCCCTTGCCGGGTATCTCTATTTCAACCGGCGCGACTCCCTCCGGCTTCTCGTTTATGCCGAGTTCAAAATCAGCCGGAATAAAATCGCACGTTTTAAATTCGTCCCGCAGATTTTTTATTATCTCGAAAACTATTTTATTTAACCTGTTCAGTAAATATATAAAACGCTCGCTCTTGAACTCGTAATCTTTTATTATCATGCTTAAATACTCGTCCGTGATTTGCGCGCCGGTATCTTTTATATACTGGTCCGTGATATTTTTAAAATCTACGTCCTCATCTCTTATTTTAATCATGAAAAGCTCTAAAATCCTGTGTATAAACCTGCCTATGTCATTTAGCTGCACCTTCGCGTTGTTTTCCGGCTTCAACGCTAAAACGTACCTGCAAAAATACGAGAACGGGCAGTTTACATATGATTCAAGTTTGCTCGACGACATTCTCAGATTATAAAATAATTTATCAGACAGTTCACGGTTTACGATAAGCGAGCTGTCTTTAAATCCCGTGTTTTTATTTTCCGGCTTGTTAAAATAATTTTTAAGAGCCGCGTTTAATATTTTATTTTTCAGCGCGTTTACCCCCGCTTCAACCTCCCCGTTTTCTTTTCCCTCAAGATTAAAAAATATATTCTCGTTTTCGCTGCCCAGATTAATAAAATTTAAATTCTCGTCCTGCTTGTATATTTTTAATCCGGGGAATAAATTTATAATTCTTTCAATGCCGGCGGACGGCAGCAGAGCCTCGCCTCCGACGTCGGACTGCCTGTACGTCATAATCAAGCACTCGGACGCAGAGCTCACGGCATTATAAAAATAATAATGCCAGTCGTAGACCTGCCTTACGCAGTCCTCCGCGAAATCAAGTTTCACAGATTTCAAGATTAGTTTTTCCCTGTCGTTAAACAAATCCGCGTCGTCTATTTTAGGCGGGAATATATCCGCGTTCACCCCCATGACTATCGAGCATTTTCTCTCGCTGCTTCTTAATAAATCCGCGCTTAAAACAGTCACTTCGTCGATTGCCGTCGGTATCTTGCCTATGTCTATGTCGCCCATTATAAATTTAAATAACTCGGCGTACTGCTTCAGGTCCGCAATGTCATCCCCGCATACCAGCACAATTTTCTGCAAAAGCTCCGTTAGAATATTCCAGACCTGCACGGTTTCAGCCGCTTCGTCCAAATCGCCGGCGCGTTTCTGTTCTTCGCAAAGCTCTGCCAGCCTCCCATGCGCGCCTATATCCTCAAGAAAATCAACGACCGCCACCGTGATATTTTTCACCGTGTTTTCTTCTTTTTCCGTCATCTCGCTTATTTTCCGCCTGAACCTGTTCACCGGAGCGATAAATTTCCTGCGGGTTTTATTCAGGCTCTCAAGAGCCTTTTTAATATCCCCGTCGTCCTCGTCATATTCTATATAACCGTCCGGGTGCATATTCCAGTCTTTGCCCGCGTATCTTCTGATGCCATGAATCTGCCACGCCGTTATATATATATCAAGCTCGTCTATTTCCCTGTAGCTTAATCCGCACATACCGTTCTTTATATACCCGTGTATATTTTTCAGCCTGAAATCATATATAATCATGTCAAACAGCGACAGAAGCATACTCATCAGGGGCTTGACGCTCAAACCCGTGCGCAAAGACATGAACAACGGTATATTATACTTCCCGAACACGGCGTCGAGCGCGCCTCTGTAATCTTCGGCGCTGGCTACAATTATCTGTATATCCGAGTATCTATAATCTTTCTCGCGCACTAAATATAAAATTTTTTTAGCCGCGGTTTCCGCCTCGTCGAAAATCTTACCGCACTCGTATACTTCGAGAATATTTTTAAACATATCGCAAGAATCGTCATTTGCCGCATAACCGCTGTCAAATTTTGCGCCGGTCCAAATATTTTTTTCGATATGCGCGAGTATATTATTTTTAAATCTTTTCTGCCCGTCCAGTATAACGTCGCGCAGCTCAAGATTTTTTTCCCTCGCCATGTCCGCTATAAAATCAGAAGTCCGCGCCGCTTTATAAAATATATTTTCTTCTTCCTCGTCAATCTCCGGCAAATGCCCGCACGTTATATATATATTATCAGCCTGTGAAAAAATGCGTGACAAAACAGATTTCTGCCCGCCGGAAAACGCGGCGAACGAATCTATGAACACGTTTGTTTCATGAAAAAACTTTTTTATTCTGCCCGCGCCGTCTGAAAACTCACGGTCAAGCAAAGAGCATAAATAAGCCGTTTCGTCGGAAATATCACGCAGGTTGCCGCTTTCCCGCAGGAGCTTTTCATAAGCCGCGTATATTATGCCGATTTCGTTTATCTTTTTCACGATTTCCGAATTTTCCGGGCGCGCGTCCAAAGTCTGGGCGGCGTTTTCAAGAGCCGCGGGAATAATAAGCTCTGTTTTGAGCCTGTCAACCGTGTCCGCGATTTTTTCCACAAACTCCATATTCTGGGAAACTTTAGCGTAATGTTCAAGCGCGGGTTCGAGCAGGCGCAGAGTTTTGCTCATCGCGAGCTTTTTAACTGTCGAATCCGCGTAATCATGTATAATATGCCCGACTTTGCCTGAAACTCTGTCAGTCAGGCTAGGGAAATTTAAAACCTGTATTCTTAAATTCGCGGCGTTTCCGAATTTATCTGTGATATTTCGCTCCGTAGTAACAGACGCCTGTTCAGGCGCTATCAAAAATATATCGAACTGCCTGTCCGGATGCTCCAGCATTTTTTCGCGCATAAAATTATATAGAAGCTCGCTTTTGCCGTAGCCGCTTCTCCCGAAAATCCTGTAAATCATAAATTTTTTACCCGTAATCTTTATTAAATAAACTTGCTAAATTATATCACAGGTTATAAAAAAAGTCAAGCGACGCAAAAACTCTTGACTTTTTTGTTTGCCTGTTATATAATTATAAAAAAATAATAAAAAGAGGTTTATCATGCAGAATTATGATTTGGACGCGATAAAAAATAAAAAGGGGTTCCTGTGCGATATGGACGGCGTGTTATACCACGGCAATAATTTACTGCCGGGCGCGGTCGAGTTTGTCGACTGGCTTCACAGCGAGAATAAAAAATTTTTGTTTCTCACAAATTCAAGCGAGCGTTCGCCGAAAGAACTCAAGCAGAAATTGGCGCGGCTCGGCATCGACGTCGGCGAACAGCATTTTTATACAAGCGCGCTCGCCACAGCCGCGTTTGTCAGCCATCAGTCGCCCGGCTGTACGGCTTACGTTATCGGCGAAGCCGGGCTTTTGAACGCGCTTTACGACGCGGGCATTACGATGAACGATGTGAACCCGGACTATGTAATAATCGGCGAAACTAAAAATTATAATTATCAGAACGTATTAAAAGCGGTCAAGCTGATTCAGCACGGCGCGAAATTAATCGGCACTAACCCGGACCTGACAGGTCCCGCGGAGGACGGCATAGTCCCGGCGTGCCGCGCACTCGTCGCGCCGATAGAGCTTACGACGGGCAGGCAGGCTTATTATATCGGCAAGCCCAACCCGTTCATGATGCGGAACGGTCGCCGTATATTAGAGTGCGGCACTGACGAAATGGCGATAATCGGCGACAGAATGGACACGGATATTGTCGCGGGGATAGAATCCGGGATAGATACGATACTCGTTTTAACCGGCGTTTCCTCGTGTGAAACCGTGCAGACGTTTTCATATCACCCGAAATATATTTTCGAGAATATCGGCTTTGTGAAAGAGCTTATGTGATTTTGCGGACAAAACGCGATGCGTATAAAATTCGGGAGGATAATTATGAATTTGATTCATAGACCTATTAATTATGAAAAAGACAGAGATTACATTTTAGAACGACATTGCCGTGTAAATTACGAATGTGACTGCCCTTGGAAAAGAACTTCGATGTCGTATGAAGAATACCGTAATGAATGGTTTAGTTTGCAAAGTCAGATAAAAGGATTTTCAGAAGCATTATTGGAAAGCGCAAAAGACAGCAGAACTATAGCAGAAATCATTGAAGATGAAAATAGCATAAAAATTGCGTATCTTTGGGTAGTATTTAATGCCGATGAGGAGAGCGGATTTTATTTTGCAGATGTTCAAGATATTTATATAGAAGATGAATTTAGGAATAAAGGAATTGCAGAATTACTAATGAAATATGCGGAAACAAAAGCAAAGGAAAGCGGGGCAAAAGTTATCCGTTCAGGAACAGGACGCGATAATATTAAATCATTTAATCTGCACAATAAACTCGGTTATTATCAATATAGATATGAATTTGAGAAATTATTATGACACTCAAAATAACCATTTTCCGCGTCAGCAAATATCATAATTAGTCACAGTGCAGGGGGGATAAGATGACATTATTGGAAAATACGCTGCTGCAATATGAAAAAGATTTTTTTAACGCGGATTTTTGCCGCAATATAAATAATATTGAAAGCAGACTTTGTTTTGATTTTTGTGAATACGGTAAATCAGGAGCAATCTATAACAGAAGCGATATGATTGGCTTTTTATTAAACGCTCGTGAAAACAGGGATATTGCTATATATAATTTTTCGGCGGTAAAATTAAGCGGGAAAGTCATTATCGTACACTATTTGTCGCATGATAAATCTGCCAATCAATACGCGTTGCGCACATCAATATGGAAACATGAAAACGATAACTGGAAAATGTTTTTTCATCAAGGAACTTCCTGCGACCGTAAAAATATATCGGCGGAGGGCAATTCATGGGCGAAATAAAAAAATTATTCCCGTATTTATTTATATTTATACTGACGTTCGCCAGTATGGCTTATCTTTCTTATATTCTCTTTTGGCTGTTTTTCGTTATTCCTTTTGTATGCTTCGTCAATTCGCTTGTTTATGGATTATTGAACCGGTCTGCGCCTAACAAGTTTTTATTCCCGATATGCGCCGTTATTTTGATTGCTGTGACTATGTTTGCTTTTTTCAGAGTTGATTCCTTGTTTTATACATTATTTTATATAATAATGGTTTTAGGCGGATATGCGGTCGGTTATGAAATATCGGTGAAAATATCGCGGTTTATCGAACGTAAACGCTCAAAAGAGTGACGGGTGTTTTGTTGATTAGCGTATAAATTTTATATTATCGGAGGGTTTGACAAAACAAGAACGGGAGAAAATTAAATGCGTAACAGAATAAAACAAATTAACAAATATTTAATATACGATATTTTCGGCGCGGTCGTATACGGGCTAATCTTATATTTTGGATTTACATGGTTAGCCGGATTTTCTCTTTTATATGCTTATTTATGGAACTATGCCTTGATTATTTTAGCCGTATCGCTTGATATAGGCGTATCTAAAATTATGCAGTCGGACGAGCTGGTTATGTTACTGAAGAAGAAACACGGCGCGGAGAAAACCGGTCTTATGTTATCGGGCGGATTTATTTCTTTTAAAACATTAATATATTTCTTTTATCTTTTTATTTTGACTGCCTCGCAGATAATTGATTTTAACCCTGAATTAATAGGCGGAAATCTGGCTGGTTTTGTTCTTTCAAATAACTACAGCATATTATTTTTACTCGCAGTTGACACGCTCGTCGGACAATTTGCAAAAGACAGGGGAAAAACAAAGAAAATATTAGAAAAACTCAAAGAATCCGCGAACGAAAATCAAGATTAGCGGACCGGATAAGTATAATAGCCGTCATAAATTTAAATATAAGCAAAAAGGTGTATATATGAACGCCGCATTTTTGGTCAGCGAAAAAGTTATCACGCTTTTTTTAATAGTGTTCGCGGGAATATACGCGAGAAAAATAAAAATTTTAGACTGGGACACGACAAAAAAATTATCGGCTCTGCTGCTTAATATTACCCAGCCCATGCTGATTATAACGTCGTTCCAGCTCGATTTCGACGCGGAAAAATTAAAACAGGGCGCGTGTATATTCGCGCTGTCCGCCGTTATTCACATATTTTTTGCCGCGCTGACTTTTTTATTGTTCAAGCCCGTCAAAAATTTTGAGGAACGCAAAGTCTATCAGATGTCCGCGATATTTGCCAACTGCGCCTTTCTGGGCTTTCCCGTGCTTCAGGTAGTGTTCGGCGATGATTTAGGCGTTTTTTACGGCGCGTTTTACGCCATGTTTTTTAATATATTTATATGGACTTACGGCGTTTATTTAATATCTAAAAAAAATACGGGCGAAAATAAATTTAAAATCCCGGTGAAAAAAATATTTTTGAACGCCGGCATGATTTCGTGCGCCGCCGGCATAATATTATTCGCGTTCAGGATAAAACTGCCCGCAGTTTTATTTAACTCGGCGAAACTTGTCGGCGATATGACGTTCCCGCTCGCCATGCTTATAATAGGCGCGCTTATTTTTGATATAAAGCCAAGATATATTTTCGCTAACAAAAAAAATTATTATTTTATATTTATAAAACTGGTTTTACAGCCTGTGCTCGTCTTGTTTGTTTTAAAAATTTTAAACCTGCCGGAGCTTTATATTTACATGGGAACGCTTATGTCGGCTATGCCGAGCGCGGCAAATTCCGCAATCTTTGCGGAAACTTACGGTTCCGACGCGAAATGCGGCGCGGCGAACGTCGGGCTTTCGACTTTTTTTTCAATCGCGGCAATCCCGCTGATAATCCGGCTAATCGAGTGGGCTGTTAAATAATCAGCCGGTAATCATCTTGTATTTGCCGCTCTTTAAAATCCTCGCGAGTTCGCCGCTGTCTTTCGGCAGTATTTCAGATATAATCCCTGCGCGCCCCTCATGCGTCAGTTCATGGCAGTCGCTGCCCGCTACCGCGATGAACGGACGTTTTTTGCTTTGCTCGGCATATAAAAGCTCCGCTAGATAATTGCGCGAATCATGCCACGGATGCGCGTTATATATTTCGATACCGTCCAAATAGTAATGATTTATTACAGTCATATAATTCCTGAACGGATGCGCCTGTATAAACAACAGCCCGTTGGCTTTGCAAAACTCCGAAAAATTTTTCACCCCGCAATTATAAAGCTCCGGGCAATCATATAAAAGTTGTTCGACGAACCCGAAAACCATATAATCGTTAGCATTTTCCGTAAATCTAATCTCCATGCCTAGAATCACGTTCACGCCGATTTCTCCACCGCGTTTTTTTGCGTTCCTGTAGCCCGATAGATATTTATATATTTTCTCCTCCCACGGCATATCTTCCAGACGGTCAAACCAATGCTTGTAATAATGGTCCATAACCGTAATAGCATGATAATTTTTAGCTTTATATATATCCGCGAGAACCGCCCCGCCGACCGCCGAACAAAAACTCGCTTCTTTCGAATGACAATGCAATTCTATCAAATATTCCATTATAAATTTAATCTCCTTATAATTTTGAAGTTTCGCAATCGCTTGTTTTACAATTTATATTATATCAAAAATTTATGAAAATTCCAGATACATTTTGGGAAATAAAATGTAAAAGCAGGGCGCGCCTCTCCCTGCACATTTTTGCTATGCGTTATAAATACACATAGCTAACACCCGTTTTTAATAAAAAAATTTAAAATAATATAAATAAAAACAAGAAAAAATAAGGAAGAAACGACGGTCTTACAGACCGCATTTCTTCCTTACGGAGATAAATATGAAAAAATAAAGATGAAAGCAAAATTTAAGAAGTGAAATCTTCCAGCAGTGAAGCAAGCTCTCCGGTCGTTTTTATCTTTATGCCCTCAATCAAAAGATTGCGGTCATATTCGGGAAGCGTGCTTATATAAATATTGAAAATTTCGTGAACAGTCTGCCCGTCGGGGCTTAGGACAGCGAGCCTGCCGTTGTTTTCGCCGAGTATAAAAATTATTTCAGGTTCTTCAGCCTGTATAGCTTCACCGGCTGTTCCGCCCGGAGATTCTGAAATATCATGAGCTTCCGGCTGCTGCCTGACTATGCCGGTATCGTCCGGCATAGGTTCCGCCGCAATATTCTGAACGGCTTCAAACAAAATATTCACGGTTTGCAGACATATAATTATAAATAAAATAACAAGCGCGAGTATCTGCCCAATATTAAGAACAGTCAGGTTTCTGCCTGATTTTTCAGGCGGACCTATTTCTTCGGGCGTTTTGTTTTCTACGGGATAAGAGTTTTGAAAACTATCGTCCATAATTCCTCCGGCAATTATTAATTATTGATTTGTGGAAAATTTTGATTTTAATGGAAAAATTTTGACTTTTAAGTAATTATATTATTGCCAAAAATTCACGCAGTATTCAAAAATTTATTATAAAATATAAAAAAATATTTATTTATTTTGCGGGGTGCAGTTTTTTCATGAACAATAACATGAACAAAGATAATATCGTAAAGAAAAAAAAGCCTAAGCCGTCGAAAGCAAAGGATATTGTTAAAATTATATTTTTTATAAATTATAAGATTCTGTCGTATCTGATTAATATATTGCTGACCGTGCTTCTGGTAGCTGTATTGACCGGGGGGATATGCGTGGGCGCGCTTTTATGGTATGTGACAAACCATGTGGACGACACAATCGCGGATTTGGAACTGATTGAAAGCGAATCGCAGCTTACTACGACTATATATTATATGGAATATGAGGACAAGATTAACAAGACCAACGGCAAGTGGGTCCCGTGGGAAACGCTCCACGGCTCGGAAAACAGGACGTGGGTAAAATATCATGATACGCCGGAGCATTTACAGTACGCGTTCGTAGCCCTTGAGGACAAGCGTTTTTTTGACCATAACGGGGTTGACTGGGGCAGGACGCTCCGGGCGGTGCAGAATTATCTGATGCCGAGCGGCAGAACTTTCGGCGCGTCTACTATAAGCCAGCAGCTTGTCAAACTTATGACGGGCGACGACGACGTGACGGTTGACCGCAAAATTAAGGAGGTCATGCGCGCCATGGCTCTGGACGCGAAATCGAGCAAGCAGGATATTCTGGAAGCGTACATGAACTCCGTGTTTTTCTCGCACGGGCTTTACGGAGTGCAGGCTGCCGCGAATTTTTATTTCAGCAAGGACGTGTCCGAGCTTACGCTGATTGAATGTGTATCCATAGCCGCAATCGTGCCGGGTCCGAGTTCAATGCCCCCGCTGCGCCCGCCCGCCGAGGGGGAGGAACGAAACCGGAACGCGGCGAGGCGCGACGCCGGTCTTGAAATCATGCTTGAGGAAGGATTTATAACGCAGGAGGAATTTGACGAAGCATACGGGCAGGAGCTTGTGATAAACAGGTCGGACCGGACGCACGCGGACATTATCAAGAATTATTTTATAGATTTGGTTATCGAGGACGTTATAGCGGCGTTTGTAAAAGAACACGGGCTTACCCGCGAGATGGCGGCGCACCGCATATTTTCCGGCGGCTTGAGCATATATGTAACTATGGATAAAGATATACAGGACGTGATGGAGAACGTGTATATAGAAAGGCACAACGAGTTTTTCCCGCAGCAAGCCGAAGGCGCGATACCGTTGCAGTCGTCGATGGTAATCCTCGACCCGAAAAATAATAACGTACTCGGTATAGTCGGCGGACGCGGCGAGAAAACGGTGGCTAGGGGCTACTGCCGCGCTTCATTCGCGAGGCGACAGCCCGGTTCTTCTATCAAGCCGATTTCAGTTTACGGACCGGCTCTGGAGGCGGGAATAATAGACTGGGGTACGCCGCTGAAAGATACGCCTTACGAGGTAATAAACGGCAGGAACTGGCCTTCGAACGCCGTAACAGGAGGATACGAAGGGGTTACTACTCTCGTGAGGGCTATTCAGATATCTAAAAACGCGGCGGCGGTACACGTGCTTGACCAGCTTACGCCGGAGTATTCGTTTCAGTTCCTGACAAGGGAGCTGAACGTGAAATCGCTCGTGGAAAAAGAAGTAAACGCCGCCGGGCAGGTGCATACCGACGTAGGGTTGGGGCAGCTCGGCTTAGGCGGGCTCACTTACGGCATAACTAATCTTGAGCTTACAGCCGCTTTCGGAATGTTCACGAACGACGGAATATTTACGAAGCCGCGCTCTTTCACGAGAGTTTTGGACCCAAGGGGCAACGTGCTTATAAATAATCAGCCGGAGCGCAATGCCGTACTGAGCGCGGAGAACGCGTATATCATGACGCGGTTACTGCAGAACGTTGTCGATTTCGGCACGGCGCGGGGCTTGGGAATGAGAAGCAGAATACAGGTAGCCGGGAAAACTGGTACTACTAACTCTGAAAAAGACTTGTGGTTCGTGGGCTACACGCCGTATTATCTATGCGGCATATGGTTCGGCTATGACGACCCGACGTATATAGGCAGAGGGCGCGGAAACCCGCATCTGACGCTTTTCAACTCGGTCATGGATTATATACACCAGCCTTTTTACGGCAATCCGCTGACATTTGAGCAGCCGGACACGGTGATTCAGGCGCGGTACTGCGTGCGTTCGGGAATGGCGCCGAATATAGGCGTATGCGGTACGGCTCAAGGTTATTACGCGAAAGGCTATGAGCCGTCCGAGATATGCGACTATTGTTCGGCTGAACCGGAGGAAGCAGAGGAAGAAGAAATCGAAGAAACGACGGAGCCGGCAACAGAGCCGCCGCCCGAAACGATAAGGCATACTGAAGTTATTACTACAGACGACTGGGCGTTCCCTTTGATAGATATTACGAACCCGCCGGAGATTATAACTGAAGCGCCGCAGACAGAGCCGCCGCCTGAAGAAATTACGGAGCCGATAACGACGGAAGCGGTACCGGAAACGGAGCCGCAGACAGAGCCGCCGCCTCCGGCGACAGACGATGAAAATTTAGTGCGCGCGGAATGATATATGGATTAAAAAGATATAATAAAATAAAAAAAAGAGAGCATTAAAATGTTAAAATTAAAAAAATATATATTGATATTTGTATTGATACCGGCGCTGGTTATACCTGCGGGCGCGCAAACCGCGAGAAATATAAATAATTTCAGGGACGTTTCGCCGGATAGCTGGTATTATCCGTATGTCAAAAGATTATACGAGGACGGACTGATAAACGGAGTCAGCGAGAATATGTTCGCGCCGGAACAGACTGTTAAAACAAGCGAAGTCGCGGCGATGATAACGCGTTATTTAGGGCTTGAAAATACGGCGCGGAAACGGCATGAAACTCTGGCGGCAAATAATGCCGCGGGTCACGGCTACTGGTATGCCGGATATTTGCAGGTACTCCGGGAATTATATATTATAGACGACGCGTATCTTGAGCAGTTCGGGCTAAGGCTGGACAGCCGCGGTCAGGTTATAATATCGGGCGAGGCGGCAAATCTGATTGACGCGCCGGTAAAACGCATGGACATCGTAAAAATGATTGCGGATTCGTTCGAGCAGCGCGCGTCCAATATTTTAAAGTCGCCCGGTCTGCTTGCGGGCGAGATTGGGGGCAGCGGGAACGAGTTTATAAGAGGCGGGGGATATGACCGGGAACTGCTGGACTGGATAGCTTTTAATAAGATTAATGATTACGAGGATATAGCGCGGGGTTACAGGACGCAGTTTTTAAAGTTATTTTATAACGGCATAATAAGCGGCAACACTCGCGGGCAGGTTCTGCCGGACAATTATCTGACGCGGGCTGAGCTTGCCAGAATAATCGCGTCGGTCATGTATTTTGATTTGCGCGACGCCGATTTGCGCGAACTGCCGGAGGCTTGCGTTATAAATCCGGGAGATTTTGAAGTTTCAAGCGCGGACGGCACGAAATTTTTGAAAAGCTCGAAAGCGGCGCAGATTTTAAGCGAGCAGGCTAAAAATATCAGCGCGGGCATATTGCCGGACGGCAGGATAAATATAAATATAGAGCAGAAGAATATTATCCCGGCGGGATATATAAACGAGATATATATTTATGTTTTTGAGGGTAGCTCGGCTCTGGAAATCGGGAAAATGAACGGCGCGGCTGACATGGGCGCGTATTTTCCGAGGTCGGGCAGTTTCAGAATGGCGGGCAGCGCGAACCCTGCGGGGTATGTTTATCTCGTTCTGCGAGATTTGACGAGAAACGGCGAAATCGCCGGAGCCGTCATGCTTAATATAGGTCCGGACGGCAGGCTTACAGACGCGCCTGTATATAATTTGCCATAAATATTAAATATTGGGCGTAAGAATAGTCAAAGAATGTTTAAAAATAATTAATTGACATTATTGCAAAAATTATTTATAATAGTAAGTAGATTTGCATAAAATAAAAAAAAGAAAGTATTTTGGAGGTTTTTTTAAGTATGAAAAGAAGAATTTTTGCAGTGTTGCTGGCTATGGCGGTAATGCTGACGGCGGCGATGTTTGTTTCGTGCAGCGAAGCGGAAGAAGAAGAAGATTTAGGCGAGGAGATGACCATCGAGGCTACTGTCAGAATAGTCGGCAACGACGGGTACGTTCTGATTGACAATTTGAAAGTTACGCTTACGGACTATGCAAGAAACCTTACGGTTCTGGCGGCTACGGTCAGAGCTCTTGACGCGGCGGATATTGAACACGGCGAGGAGGACGGCTTTATCCAGAGCATCGGAACTTACGGCGTAAAAGATTTAAGAGTATCGGATTATGAAGACGAGGAAGAAGACGAGAGCGAGGAAGAAGAAGGCGAAGAGAACACCACCGATTTTTACTGGGGTTACACAGTGAACGGACGCGAGTCAGGCGGAGCGCGTTCGGATTTGATAAACGACGGCGATTTTATCGAGTGGACTTTTGTTGAAACTGAATGGTAATAAAATAAGGGCGGCTCTGAAACCAAAGCCGCCTTTTTTTATTTTAATATCTTCATAAATTTCAGGCTTTTCTTCAGCCGGAACAGAATAGTTCCGGAGAGTTTCAGATATTTTTTCAAGCGTTATTCAAATTATTATTAATATATATTTCAAGCAGACCGGCGGCTTCTTTCTCGTCGAGAATATCCTTGGGGAACTCATAGCCCTCAAGCTCCGGCTCCTCGCCCAGAACCCGCATAAGCTCCGTGACCTGCGGAACGTCAAGCCCCGCTTTCTTTAATTTCGCGAACTGTGAAAAAACCTGCTTGGGCGCGCCGTCAATATATATTTCGCCGTTGTTCAGGACGATAACCCTGTCCGCGAACACGGCTTCGTTCATGTAATGCGTAATCAGGATAACGGTCATTTGCTTTTCCCTGTTCAATTTTTTTACCGTCGCAATAACTTCGCGTCTGCCGACCGGGTCGAGCATCGCCGTCGATTCATCCAGTATAATCAAATCAGGCGACATAGCTATAACCCCGGCGATTGCGACGCGCTGTTTCTGACCGCCGGACAATTTATGCGGAGCGTATAATTTATATTCGCTCATGCCGACCGTTTCAAGCGCTTCGTCCACACGCGCCCTAATCCCGGACGGCTCAATCCCCAGATTTTCAGGTCCGAACGCTACGTCCTCCTCAACGATTGAGGCGACGAGCTGATTGTCCGGGTTCTGGAAAACCATGCCGACGCTTTTGCGCGTTTCATAAATATCAGACTGCGAAACGTCCTGATTATTTATAAATATTCTGCCTTCGGTCGGCGCGAGAATCATGTTCATGAGCTTGGCGAGCGTCGATTTGCCCGAACCGTTATGCCCTAGTATTGCCGTGAAACTTCCCGTTTCAATCTCAAGATTTATATTTTTCAGCACATATTCCGGCTGTTCGTCGTTATAGCTGAAATAAAGGTTTTCAATACGCACAAGCGCGTTTTCTCTTTCCATCATTCTAATATTTACTCCGTAACTTAACTATTTTTTATATAAGTCCCCGCAATCCTGCCGTCCAGTATATCATATAAAATATCGGGGTTCTTGCCGTTGGCGATTATCATGGGCGTGTTATCCTCGCGTATCATAAGCGCGGCTTGCAGTTTTGTTATCATGCCCCCCGTCCCCAGCACGCTTCCCGCCCCTCCCGCATAGGCTAAAATCTCCGGCGTTACTTCGCTGACCTCGCGGACAAGCTCCGCGTCCTGATGCTCGGACGGGTTTTTATTATACAAGCCGTCTATGTCCGATAAATTTATAAGCAGGTCGGCGCTGCACAGCTTCGCTACGTAAGCCGACAAAATATCGTTGCCTGAGAATTTTAACTCGTCGCTTGATACCGGGTCATTTTCGTTCACTACCGGCACGCAGCCCATATTTATTAAAACTTTGAAGGTTTCCTCGGTCTGGCTCCGCCGCTCCTCGTTGTCTATAACGTCGCGGGTGAGAAGCATCTGCGCGACTTTTATACCGAACGACATGAAAAACCTGTCGTATATGCTCATAAGCTCGGTCTGCCCGACGGCTGCCGCCGCTTTTTTGTCCTCTACTTTACCGAGCGGCATATTCATGCCGAGCTTCGCCGCGCCGACGCTCACCGCGCCTGAACTGACAAGAATAATCTCGCGCCCGGCGTTCGTAAAGTCCGCAATCGCTTTCGTCAGGCTTTCTATTCTCCTGATATTTGTTTTTCCGGTCGGGTGCGTCAGTACCGCCGAGCCTATTTTTATTATTATGCGCTTGGATTTTTTTGCGTTTTCTGCATATAAATAGTCGTTCATAGCTAAATACTCCTGTTTTTAAAAAAAAATTTTAATTATTTTATCAAAATGTCTTTAATTAATTTAATAAATATATTATAATATATTATATATAGTTTAAAATAATAAAATTAAAAGAATATTAACAGTATAAAAACAAAAAAAGGAACGGTCTGTTTTTCATGAAAAATAAAATAATAGTCCAGATATGCGACAAGGAGTATACGCTGCTGACGGAGGAGCATGAAGATTACGTCAAGTCAATCGCCGCCGAGATAACAAAAATGATAGACGCGACGGCATATAAAAACCTCCGCACTTCGAAACTTGACGCAACGATGATAACGTGCTTGGATTTATGCGACAAGAATCACAAGCTCTCGGAAGACAACGACAATATGCGGCGCGAGATTCTGGGTTATATCGACGATATCGGCAAGCTCAGCAAAAAACTCTCGGCATTGGAACGCCAGCGACCGGGTAAATCCGCCGGATTAAAAGATGCTGACGAAGAAAACGGCGCGGAAAATGGCGCCGAATAGAAAACTCCCGGAGCTTTTATCGCCCGCAGGTTCGCCGGAGGCTGTCCGCGCGGCGGTTCAAGCCGGGGCGGACGCGGTCTATTTCGGCGGGAAAACCGGCAACGCGCGCGTTCACGCGAGAAATTTCACGGACGAAGAAATCGTCGGCGCTATTAATATTTTGCACGAGTACGGCAGACGCGCTTATATAACGCTGAACACGCTCCATACCGACCGCGAATTAAAAGACATGATAAAATTTGCGGAGCTTTGCTGTATAAACGGAGCGGACGCGTTTATTTTGCAGGACTTGGGGCTTGCGGGCATAATAAAATATTATTTTCCGGATATAAGTTTGCATGCGAGCACGCAGGCTGCCGGGCATAATACTGACGCGTTCCGGGTTTTTAAAGAGCTTGGGTTTTCGCGCGCGGTCGCCGCCCGCGAGCTTGACGCCGCGAATTTAAAGCTGCTTGTCGATAACTCGCCGGTTGAAACCGAAATATTTATACACGGGGCGTTATGCAGTTCTCACAGCGGTCGGTGTTTCATGAGCTTTGCTCTCGGGAACACGCGCAGCGCGAACCGCGGCTCGTGCGCCCAGCCGTGCCGGCTGGAATATGAGCGCGGGCATATATTGAGCCTGAAAGACCAGTGTCTGGCGGCGCATTTGGAGCAAATTATAGAGATTGCCCCCGCGAGCTTAAAAATCGAAGGCAGAATGAAACGCCCTGAATACGTGTACCATACGGCTAAAATATACCGGACCTGTCTGGACGAGCGGCGGAACGCCGCTGATTCTGAAATAGAAACTCTCGCGAAAATTTTTTCACGGCAGGGATTTACCGACGGGTATTTCACGCGCAGTTTAGGCAAGCGTATGTACGGTGTGCGGACCGAAGAAAACAAGAGCGAAACCGCCGGTTTCAAGAATATAATATACGCGGAGTCTGCAACGGGTAAAAAAGCCGAAGCCCGCGCCTCGCGTGTTTCGCAGGCTGTTTTTCCCCGCGAAACAATCAAAAATATAAATATGAACCCGAAGCTCTCGCTTATTTTTAACTCGCGCGGGCAATTTTTAAAAGTTGCCGATTATCTTAAAACAAGCGGTGTTTTAAAACGGATTTACAGGATTTTTATGCCGCTCGACGGCTTAAATGTTCCGGAAGATTTTGCAGGTCTTACGGATAAAACCGGGATAAGACTGCCGTATGTTATTTTTGACGATGAAAAAGAGCGTATTTATCAGGAGCTGGTTCTCGCGAAAAATAAAGGCGTAAAATACGCGCTCGTTGACAATATCGGGCATATAGATATAGCAAGCGGCGCGGGCTTGGAGCTGTCGGGAAACGCAGGGCTTAATATAACTAACTCGCAGGCGCTTGAAGAATATAAAAATCTGGGGTTTAAAGACGCGCTGTTATCTCCGGAACTAAAATTCGCGCAGATACGCGACATAAGCAAGAGCATAAATGCCGGCATAATAGCCTACGGCAGGATAAATTTAATG
>Ga0099364_10002277_pt1 | contig 30699 bp, 17 predicted proteins | sample TergutTh196P3_FD_73070 | JGI IMG/M metagenome (GOLD analysis project Ga0099364, IMG submission 73070) | Microcerotermes parvus P3 segment gut microbial communities from Pointe-Noire, Republic of the Congo - Th196 P3 | ecosystem: Host-associated > Arthropoda: Insects > Digestive system > Gut ...
TAGTTTCATCTAGAGAGTTTGGTAGGGAAATCGATTTCCCTACCAAATCTGTTCGTCTCGGCATCTTCAATTTCCAAGCCTTTTTAAATGTCGGTATGTTTTTGTCTAATAGCAAGGGTTGCCTGCCGAAATCTAAATGCTGCGGGCGGAGGCAATAATATGAGTATTATAGGAATAAATTGCTTACCTTTGAGCCAACTTTGAGCAATTAAATATTTATAATTAATTAACAATGAAAGATTTAACAAACACCGCTGTCACGCGGCAGAACATCCTCAACAACCCGTTTGCCGTTGACGAAATACAACAAGCCGTTGGAATTAAAGGTGTACTATTTGAAAACGAGTACAAGTTTGTGAAGCGCCAGATTGCTGATTTTTTTGAAGTGACGGAGCGGACAATAAACAATTGTCTGATGAAAAATAAGGAAGAATTGACCAAAAACGGTTACGAGGTGCTGTCTGGTAATCGCTTGATAGACTTCATGTTAGTTTCATCAAGGGAGTTTGGTAAGGAAACAGATTTCCCTACCAAATTCACTGTTCTCGGCATCTTCAATTTCCGCGCTTTTCTCAATGTCGGCATGTTGTTGTCGGACAGTAATAAAGCCCGTGAATTACGAAGCCTTATGTTAGATATTGTTATCGACACTATCAACAAGCGAACGGGTGGCAGTACAAAATTTATCAATCAGCGAAACGGAGACTTTTTAGTAAATTTTTTGCGCGGTGAGGATTATCGAAAACAATTTACCGATGCCCTTCACGATTGCGTTGATATGGGAAATTTTAAGTACATGGTTTTTACCGACAAAATTTACCGCAGTATTTTCAAGGAAAATGCAGCGGAATATCGCAGAATTTTGAAGATGGAAAAAGAGGAAAACGTGCGTAATACGATGTATAGTGAAGTGCTTGACATTATTTCGAGTTACGAAGCAGGCTTTGCAGAGTATCTTCGAATTGAATCCGAGCAATTGGGTAGAATGTTGACGGCAACAGAAGCGGACAAACTGTTTTCAAGATTTGAAAAACAAAAATTGTGGGAGCCGTTAAGAGAGAAAGCGCGTAATAAGATGGCAAGTAGAGATTTGTGTTTTCGCGACGCTTTGCATAAGAATTTAGAAGAATATGTCAGCGCGGTTCCTCAATCCGATTTTGAGCGTTTTCTCGGCGAAAAAAGTATGGAACTCGATAAACGCCTCGAAGAATATAAAGATGCACTCAAACGACTAAAAGAACGAGAATGATGACGATATATATTTCTCAAGAACAGGCGAAGCAGACGCACCGTAAGACCATCGAGTACAGTGGCGGAGGTAATTATTCAGAATTAAATATCGGTTACCTGTACAGCACATTGGAACTAATTCAAAATGATGATTATTATCCAAGTTTTGAAGATAAATTAGTTCATTTGGTTTGGTCAATCAATCGAAACCATGCTTTCTCGGACGGGAACAAACGGTTGTCAATTACGCTTGGCGTACAATTTTTGTCCCTTAACGGATATTTGTACTGTATTGAACGTTTTCTCCGCGAAATGGAAAATATAAGTTATCACTTGGCGGCAGGAAGCATAAACAAAGAATTGCTAACTAAAATCATTCATTCGTTCTTAGAAAACGAAGATGATTTTAACGAGGAACTAAAATTGAGTATATTGCTTGCTATAGATATTATTAACATTTAAAAGATATGAGTAAGATTTCAATCCGTTTTTTCGACGACCGTGAAGTACGCGCCGTTTGGGACGAAAAAAACAACAAATGGTGGTTTAGTGTTTTAGATATTGTCGCCGTTCTTACCGACCAGGACGACTACACAAAAACGCGTAACTATTGGAAATATCTCAAAGCCAAATTGAGACAAGAAAATAGTGAGTTGGTTAGCGCCACTACCCAACTGAAACTGCTTGCGAGCGATGGAAAGCGATATATGACCGATATGCTTGATAACAACGGAATCATAGCGCTCGGCAAACAATTCCCCGGCAAAAAGGCAAACCGGTTTATAGAATGGTTTACTTACAGTGATGAAACGATAGACGGAAAAAGCAAATTTAAGGCATACGCCCTTTTCGAAAGCTCTTTTGTCAACAGCATTGAAGTAGGAACATCCAAAGGTCTACAGCAAATTCACGCCTATATTTTTGGTGGACTGTACGATTTTGCCGGACAGATAAGGCAAAAAAATATTTCAAAAGGCGGCTTTCAATTTGCAGTAGCGCATTTTCTCGGTGGAACGTTACGGCAGATTGAACAAATGCCCGAAAATACGTTTGAAGAGATTGTGGATAAATATGTAGAGATGAACATTGCCCATCCGTTTATGGAAGGTAACGGACGAAGCACACGGATTTGGTTGGATTTGATACTGAAAAAACGCCTTGAAAAATGCGTGGATTGGAGCAAAATAGGCAAGAAAGAATATATGAATGCGATGATAAAAAGCGCAATAAACAGCACTCCATTGAAAAAGTTGCTGCACAATGCGCTGACCGATGAGATCAACAGCCGCGAAATGTTTATGAAAGGAATAGATTACTCATACTATTACGAAGAAAATTAAAATGATGAAACAGTTCGATATTGTTGCAGAAAATCCCGAATCGACCATTGTGGCAGATTACAGGGCGGAATACAGGAACGAAACAAAGTACCAGTCGGAAGCCGAATTGGAAAAAGCATTTATAACGCAGTTGCAAACGCAAGCGTATGAATACTTGCAAATTAAATCGGAAGATGATTTAATCCAAAACCTGCGCTTGCAGTTGGAAAAACTGCAAAACGGAATAGGGGATTCCCGCCTGCGCGGGAATGACGGACTACGCGGGAATGACGGGCAGTTCCGTTTCTCCGACAACGAATGGAAGCGCTTTTTCAATCAATACCTTGCTAATACTAACGAAGGAATAGAAGAAAAAACGCGCACGATGCAGGAAGATTATATAAAGAATCTTTCCCGGGACAATGGCGAAACAAAAAACATTTATCTGATTGATAAACAGAATATTCACAATAATTCGTTGCAGGTAATCAATCAATATTCCGTTTCCGACCGTCATTCCCGTTTATGCGAAAGCGACGACGGGAATGACAGTAGCGGTGGGGATTCCCGCCTGCGCGGGAATAGGGCGAACCGATATGATGTGACGGTTTTGGTTAATGGCCTGCCGCTTGTTCATATTGAACTCAAACGGCGCGGTGTAGATATTAAAGAAGCCTTTAATCAAATTGACCGTTATCAGCGGGAAAGTTTTTGGGCTGGCAGCGGTTTGTTTGAGTACATACAAGTATTTGTGATTTCAAACGGCACATATACAAAATATTACAGCAATACCACACGCAGTCAACATTGTAAGAGTGCGATTAATCGCGTCCTAACCCGCGCCCGTAAAAGCCACAGTTACGAATTTACCTCGTGGTGGGCTGACGCAAATAACCGTCCGATAACCGATCTGATAGACATTACAAAGACATTTTTTGCCAAACATTCACTTCTCAATTTGCTGACCAAATACTGTGTTTTCACTTCTGAAAAAATGCTATTAGCCATGCGACCTTACCAAATCGTCGCCACCGAGCGAATTTTAGGGCGTATCAATGTGTCGAATAACTATAAGACCTACGGCAAAATTGAGGGTGGAGGTTATATCTGGCACACCACAGGCAGCGGCAAAACCCTGACGAGTTTCAAAACGGCACAATTAGCAAGTAAATTGCCGTTTATTGACAAAGTATTGTTTGTCGTTGATAGAAAAGACCTTGATTATCAAACAATGAAAGAATACGACAAGTTCGAGAAGGGCGCAGCAAACAGCAATTCAAGTACAGCTGTTCTCATAAAACAACTGAATGACCCTAACGTAAAAATCATCATCACCACTATCCAAAAACTTACGAATTACGTAAAATCAAGTAAATCAAATCAATCACAAAAATCAGTGGTCCAGACCCTTCATTTCGTGATTATCTTCGACGAGTGTCATCGCTCCCAGTTTGGCGACATGCACAAGGCGATTGTCAAAAGTTTCAAGAAATATCATCTTTTCGGCTTTACTGGCACGCCCATTTTTGCCGCCAATGCAAGCGCAGCAGGCAATATAAACCTGAAAACAACCGAGCAGGCTTTTGGCGAAAAACTTCATACCTATACAATTGTGGACGCCATAACGGATAAAAATGTGTTGCCTTTCCGCATCGATTATATCAGCACGATGCGCGAAGAAGAAAACATCACTGACGAACAAGTGTGGGATATTGACCGCGAAAAAATATTGGCAGCACCAGAAAGAATAAGTAATATTGTAACCTATATTCGTCAGCATTTCGACCAAAAGACGAAACGCAACGCATTTTATCAACTGAAAGAAAGACGATTAGCAGGATTTAACGCTATTTTTACAACCGCCTCTATTGACGTTTGCAAGCTCTACTACAACGAATTTCAACGCCAACAACAGGGCTTGCCCGATGCCCAACGACTGAAGATTGCAACCATCTTTTCGTATGGGGCAAATGACGTGTTGCCCGATGAATTGATTGACGAAAATCCGGAAAGCACAGAAAATCTGGCAGTAAGCCACCGCGAATTTCTCGAAAGCGCGATAAACGATTACAACACGATTTTCAGAACCAATTACGACACTTCCGCAGATAAATTCCAAAATTATTACAAAGATGTATCACTACGGGTGAAAAACCGCGAAATTGACTTGCTCATGGTCGTAAATATGTTTCTCACAGGTTTCGACGCAACCACATTGAACACGCTTTGGGTAGATAAAAATTTGCGACTGCACGGACTGTTGCAGGCATACAGTCGCACAAACCGTATTTTGAACAGCATTAAAACATTCGGTAACATTGTCTGTTTCCGAAATCTCGAAAAAGCCACCAACGAAAGTATCGCCCTTTTTGGAGATAAGGAAGCAGGCGGAATCGTTCTGCTCAAATCATATAAAGATTACTACGACGGTTATGTGACAGAAAACGGCAAAGAAGTGAAAGGTTATGCAGAATTGATTGCCGAACTGTTGCAAAAGTACCCCATTGGCGAACAAATCATTGGCGAACAGGCGCAAAAAGAGTTCATCAAACTGTACGGCGGTGTCCTGAAAATAAAAAATATTCTTTCTTCTTTCGACGAATTTGAAGGTAACGAAATCCTATCCGAGCGCGATGTGCAGGACTATCACAGTATGTACATCAATATTTACAACGAATTTCGCGGCAAGAACAAAGGCGATAGCGAAAATGTGAACGACGATATTGTCTTTGAAATGGAGTTGATCAAGCAGGTGGAAATCAATATTGACTACATCCTGGCGTTGATCCGCAAATACCACGAAGGCCATTTGTTAGACAGGGAAATCGTCATTACCATCGGCAAGGCTGTTGATTCGAGCGTTGAACTGCGCAACAAAAAAGAACTGATTGAGCAGTTTGTCGCTTCGCTTACCCCGGAGACAAGCGTCGATGACGATTGGAAAACGTTTGTTGCCGAAAAACAAAAAGAAGAATTAAACCGTATCATTGTAGATGAAAACCTGAACAAGGAAGAAACGGAAAAATTTGTAAACAATGCTTTCAGCGACGGTTTTATCCCCGAAACAGGTACGGCGATAACAAGACTGCTGCCGCCGCTTAACCCGTTTGCACCTAATAATCAATACGCAGCAAAGAAAACAACCGTTTTAGAAAAACTAAAACAGTTCTTTGAACGGTTTTTTGGAATTATCAGTAACACAATCGTATAAAAATTCATAATTCATAATTATCTAACGTATGAAACAGTCATGTAATCCCTCACACCCAAGCTATAATGAAAATTTACCCATTAATCATTAATCATTAATCATTAATCATTTTTTTCGTATGAAAACCATTTGTTTATTTGTAGCGCTACTTATTGCGGTTCCATTTATTAGAGCGCAGGAACCGCTTCGTGTCATTGTTTTTGGCGCACATCCCGATGATTGCGACCAGAACTCCGGCGGCATTGCCGCCCTGTTTACCCAGATGGGACATAAAGTAAAATTTGTATCCCTTACGAACGGTAATAAAGGTCATCACCTCATGAAACCGGATGAACTTGCCGCCCGCCGCAAAAAAGAACTGCAGGAATCGGGCAGGATTCTGGGTATTGAATATATCAACTTGGATAACAACGATGGAGAGTTGATGCCTACGTTGGAAAACAGGTTTGCTGTTATCAAACTTATCTGCGACTGGAACGCTGACATCGTCATCACGCACCGTCCGAATGATTATCACCCCGATCACCGAAACACTTCTATCCTTGTTCAGGATGCCGCCTATATGGTCGGGGTGCCGCAGATGGTGCCCGACGGTAAACCTTTGCGGAAAACGCCCCTGTTCCTGTATGCGCCCGACCGCTTCCTTAAACCGACGCCTTTCGCCCCTGATATTGTGATAGACATTACTTCCGTCGCCCGGAAAAAAGCGGAAGCCATATCGGCGCACGAATCGCAGATGTTTGAATGGTTGCCATGGATAGGAGGACGGGAAAATGAATACGGTACAAATATGGAAGAAAACCGTACCCGTTATATAACACGTTATTTGGAAAGGGATAACCTCAGCAGGTTCAGAGAAGCAGCCCTTAATTGGTATACTCCCGATCAACTGCAAAATGTCCGGATTGTCGAGGCTTATGAGATTTGTGAATATGGCAGCCGACCGGACAAAGAAAGGATTAAGCAGTTGTTCCCTATGCTACCAAAGTAATGTAACTTTTTATAAAAAGTGCGGACAGGACGTCCGCACTCCCAAAAAGAGCAACGCTTTTCATTTCCGATTTTACTTTTTTGAAAAAAAAATGATACCTTTGTGATTGAAATTTCAGTTATTCATAATTTTATGAACATGATTTGTAAACGTTTTTTCAATACTACCGGCCCATGTAATCCTGAAAGGCATTACATGCTTTCGCCACACGAACGTCTTGTAGGCGCTCAATTAGATCGCTACATTCGCGATGAGCTTTATTGGGTGCTTCATGCTCCCCGTCAAGTTGGTAAGACTACTTTTTTGCAAAGTTGGATGCGGGAGATTAATGATAGCGGACAGGCAGTGGCTTGCTATGTAAGTGTGGAACGATGTCAGGGATTGGTGGAAATAGAACGCGCAATGCCTGCCATTTGTACATCCATTAGAGAGCGAGCGCGGAAATTCGCTCTTCCGGTGCCGGAAGTTAATTCAATAGAAGCCTCCAGCATGTTGAGCGATATTCTGCTCAATTGGTCAATATTAGTTGCACCTAAGCCGTTAGTCGTATTATTCGACGAAGTGGATGTGTTGCAGGGAGAAGCCATGATCAGTTTCTTGCGACAGATGCGCGATGGCTTTACCGATCGTGGCATCGGGAAGTTCCCTGTTTCGATCGCTGTAGTCGGGATGCGCGACCTGAAGGACTACATTACCGCCTCAACAGGCGGACGTGCACCCAATCCGGGTTCGCCATTCAATATAAAAGAAGATTCGGCGACTTTGTCCAATTTTAGCAAGAACGACATATCCCGTCTTTTTGCACTGCGCACAGCCGAAACCGGGCAACAAATCACGCAGGAAGCGCTGGATTATGTTTATGAACAGTCACGCGGGCAACCGTGGATTGTCAATTCGTTGTTCAAACGGGTAACCCTGCAAATTTTAGACGAGGAAAGCGTTGAAACAGTTACCCTCGATCATATCGTAGAGGCGCGCGAAAAAATGATCATCGCTCGCGAAACGCATTTGGATGCTTTGGCTTACAGACTGAAAGAGCCGGGCGTACGCAGTGTTATCGAACCAATCCTTACCGGCGAACCGGACATGAATATGGCTAGTAGCGAAGCATTCAGGGTTTGTTTGGATTTGGGTTTGGTAGCTCTTGAAAATGATACGCCGGTAATTGCCAATCCCATTTATCGTGAGATCATCGCCCGTCACCTGACTTATGGTCAACAATTAGCTATTACCAAACCCGAATGGCCGTGGGAAAAACCGGATGGATCGTTGGAAATGGACAGGATATTGAAAGAATTTCAATCGTTTTGGCGGGAAAACTCCGAACTTTGGGAGGCCAAATCAACATCGGGCTATACCGAAGCCTTCCCGCACTTGTTGCTTATGGCGTTCCTGCAAAGAGTACTCAATGGCGGCGGCAACATCGAACGCGAGTGCGCCGCCGGACGCGGACGAATGGATTTGCGTATTGATTTTAATAAGTTCAGGTATATTATCGAAATCAAGTTGTTGCGCCCCTATCATTCACCCGGTGCGTTTCGACAAAGGGGACTGGTGCAAATACGACAGTATCGCGACAAGTTCGGTGCACAAACGCCTGCCTACCTGATAATTTTCGACCGTCGTCCGGAATCCGTGTCAAAAAGTTGGGACGAACGTATCACTTGGGAGATAGATGGGGATGTGACCGTTTTAGGGTGTTAGATTGCTGAAAATATGACTTAATTGTCATTATTATTTTTTATTTTCATTAATTTTGTGCCTTTATTAAAATATCTCGAACATGAAAAATTATTTATTACTACTATTCTCTGCGGCGTTATTAGTTCAACAAAAAGCAGTTATGGCTGCGTATGCGGATGTCCAGCCGCAGCTTACCCCCGTCGAAACAAAAGAAAGCGACAAACTCGTGAAGGATGCGAAGTCATTGGCTCAGCAGGTTTCCCCCGTCGACCTTGTCGACCCGCTGATTAATACCTCCAACTGCCGGTTCGACTATTTCGCTTCGGCTTCTATTCCGATGGGGATGGTAGCGCTCAATCCCGACACAAGGCATGGCGACTTGTGGCGTCATGGCTATCAATGGGATGATGAGTTTATCCTCAATTTCTCGCATATCCATAATGCACAGACTGCGGGCGTACCGGTCATGCCGGTTACGGGTGCTTGCAAAGGAAACATGGGATTGGAAGCTAGCAAATCGCGATTCAGCCACGACAAGGAGGTCGTCAAGGCAGGTTATCACAAAGTATATCTTGAAGACTATGGCATAACCGCCGAACTGACTGCTACCTGTCGCGTTGGGATGCACCGGTATACTTTCCCCGCTTCTACGGAGGCGCATCTGCTATTCGACCTCAGCGCAACACTTGGCCCTACAAAGATGGATTATGCGTATGCACGTCAGGTATCAACCACTGAGATAGAGGGTTATTCCGTTCAGACGCCTACTGCCCGCCGGAAGAAACAGGCTGTAGTTTATTTTGTGGCGCAAACAAACAAGCCGATGGACGATTTCAGGGGATGGGTTATCGCTGACAAGGAGAAGACAGGGGATTTTGTTACGCCGGAAAATGGCGTTATCCGTGGCAAAGGCAGTGGCGCTTACCTTACTTTCCGTAATCTGAAAGAAGGTGAAATCATACTGCTAAAAGTAGGCATCTCAAATGTAAGTATGGAAAATGCACGGATGAATCTCGAAGCGGAAGCGCCTCATTGGGATTTCGACCGCATTGTCAACGAGGCGTATGCCGCCTGGAACGAATACTTGGGTCATATCCGGGTCGAAGGCGGGACACATGAACAGCAGGTTAAGTTTTATACCGACCTGTACCATGCCGCTGTCGGACGACGCATTGCAAGTGATGTGGATGGCTCATATACAGACTGTACCGGTTTGTTGCCTGTCGTCCGTAAAATACCTTTCATCAATGGCAAACCCGACCATCAGTTTCTGGATGCAGACGGTCTTTGGGGCGCTCAATGGAACCTGAACATCCTATGGTCGTTAGTCTATCCCGAATATGGCAACTGGATGGCGAAGACGTTCCTCGATTACTGGTATAATGCAGGAATGATGTCGCGCTGTTCATGGGGCGGCAATTATTCATACGTGATGGTAGGCGACCATACAACGCCGCTACTGGCCGCTTTACTCTCGACCGGACGGGCTTCATTCGACTCTGGAGACGCTTACATAGCCTCACGAAAGAATGCCTTTCCGGGCGGAATACGCGACCGGGCCGGTTATGAAGCGAGCGATAATCCGCAAGGCGGAGGTATCGACTGGTATATTGAAAAAGGCTATGTACCGGTAGAAATCAAAGACCGCGGCGCCGGTGGTCACCGCGGAGGTACAGCCATGACACTTGAATATGCCTATCAGGATTGGTGCATCGCCCAGATGGCAAAAAGGCTTGGTAAAATGGAGGATGTGGATTTGTTTGAAAAACGGTCTGAATATTGGAGAAATGTTTTTGATACAAAAACAGGCTGGGCGCGCCCGCGACAACTGACAGGCGAATGGATGGAACCGTTTGCGCCGGTAGCCGATGGTAAGGCGTTTAATGCCGTAGGTTTCATTGAGGGCAATTCGGCAACCTACACCTGGTATGTCCCGCAGAACATGAAAGGGCTTGTTGAAGCCATGGGAGGCGCTACCAAATTTGTATCTCAGCTCGAATCCAACTTTGAAAAGGCCAAACCATACCGTTTCATTACGCCGCACGGCGAGCACGGATCAGGGTGGGTGGATTATGAAAACCAGCCTTCGTGCGTGATGGCGCATCTTTTCAGTTATGCCGGTATGCCCTGGAAGACGCAATATTGGGTTCGTCAGGTCAAAGACATTACTTTTGGCGGGACAGACCCGCACAGCGGCTATAACGGCGACGAAGACCAAGGGCAGATGGGGGCGTTAGGCGTTCTGATGGCTATCGGACTGTTCGACATACAGGGTTGTGCCGGCGAGAACCCGATGCTCGAAATAACATCGCCTGTTTTCGACCGCACAGTTATCACTTTCCCCGCTCCTTCGGGCAAAGATAATAATACGTTTGAAATTATTGCAAAACGCAAAAACGCCGCAGACATCTATATCCAAAGCGCCAAACTGAACGGCACGACATGGAACAGTTTCCGTTTTCCCGTTTCAGCGTTCCTGCAAGGCGGCGTCCTCGAATTGACACTTGGCCCTAAACCAAATAAAAAATGGGGAATATACTGATTTTCAATGGATTACTTCGCAATGACATACTGGGTACGCGGACGTCCCGTCCGCATCTCCTGATTGTCATCTCCCGTTTGTATGAAAACTCGTTTTCATCGGGGTCTTACAATTACGTTTTTACCCCCCGAAAATATAAGTGAAATTTCTAAAAGAATAGTAATATGATACATTTTGCAGAAACCCACAGTAAAAAAATTTTCACGACAGGCGCATTTTTGCAACCGATGAAAGTGAAAGATGTTAATGGCAATGATTTTTGGATTTGGGCTGTTGAAAAATTTGAAGACAGCAGTTATTACGACGGTAATGAATATAATCCTTTAATTGTTGCAGGGAGTTTAGAAGAATTACTTTCCCCATGAAAACGAAAATTCTGAAAGTAGCTTTTGCAATCCTTGTTTTAATTGCTTTTATATTGATATATAAGCAATTAAATACAAGGAATAATAACTATGAACAGAAGTGGGCTGAGATTGAAGCGCTTCAGGAACAGCAATTACCCCAGTCGATACTGCCCAAAGTAGACGCGATTTACAAATCGGCATTGAGGGGTAAAAACTATGAACAATTGCTTAAAGCGATAATTTTTCAACTGAACTGTATCGCTATTTTGGAAGACTATGAAGAAGCTGCCAATCTGATTATTAATACCCTGAAAAAAGATGCGGAAATGTTGCCGCAACCGGCGAAATCGATCATTTATTCGATGCTCGGACAGATGTTTGAAGAATATCATAAATGGAATAAAAAGTTTATTTTTTTCCGGGAAACCGCGAGTTTACAACTGCAGGATATTACTACATATAATGAGAGTCAATTAATTGAAGAAGCATTTAAGTACTATACGCTTTCGTTACAGGATGTTGAAGTATTGCAAAATGTACCGGTCGAAGAATATCAGGCTATCTTGCAGAGAAATGAAGATGACAGTTATCCTTCTACTTTATACGACATGCTGGCTAACAGGGCGTTGTCCTTTTATTCGGAACGGTATTATTTTTATTCATCGCCTCTTACGTATGCTGTGATAGATAATCCGGATTATTTTTCGGATGCGCAAACATTTTGCAACCTGAACGTACCATCAGAAGATACGCTTTCGTTTACTTATCAATCCCTGAAAACATATCAGGAGTTATTGCGTTTTCATCTGAAAAAGTCAACGTTAACCGAAAACCATATCAACGCATTAATAGACATTGAACTCCGGCGGGTCTCCTATCTAATGAATACAGGAAATCATGCTTTCAAGGATAAGTTGTATGAAGAGACGCTGATTCGAATGGCGGATGACTATCAATCCTTTCCGCATAATGCGAACATACTGCTACAGCTTGGCATCTATTACCTGGAGCAAGGCGATAGGTGGAGCAACGATAGAAATGAATCGTATAAATCCGGTTACAGTAAGGCATATAAACTATGCGAACAAATAGAACAAGATTATCCCGGACAAATAACTGAGGCGGTAAAATCATTAAAAAAACAAGTACTGGAAAAAGAATTGGAAGCGCTGACAGAAGGCGTACAACTTCCTAATCAGCCTTTTGCCGTAAGACTTAGTTTCAGGAATATAGATACCATCTACAAAACCATTTATCATTTAACAGATACCCAAGCCATCAAATTTGAAAACGGCGAAAATTCTTATCGAAGAGACAAAAATGTACTATCCAGTTTTGTCAATTCACTTAAAACCAAAACCTTATACGAACAGGTTCCACTCCCTGCAGTTCCCGATTATCAGTATCATACGACCGATATCAGGATGCCACCGCTTAATGATGGATTTTATTTGATTGTTTTTTCAGATACGAAATATTGGCAATCGTCTTCTACTTACGATGCCTCCTTAGTGCAGGTAACGTCATTGATGGCGCAAGACCGTAATTTGGATAACATGACGACTGTTTTGGTAACCGACCGGAAAACAGGCGAACCGATACAGGAAGCCGAAATTAATACTTTCGTGTACGATACAATAATTACTACACACAGTACTTTTGTGAGCGATATAAACGGAATAGCGAAAAAAGTCAGTCCTGATTATACCCATTACCGCGTAACGGCAGGTAATAAACGACTCATCGTTTTTAATCCGCATTACAGGGCAAAGAGCCACAGGGAAAAGAAAACCAAAGCGGTGGTATTTACCGACCGGTCTATTTACCGACCGGGACAAACCATTTATTATAAAGCTATTGTATACAATCAATCGGAAGATAAAGACAAAAAATTGCTCAAATCAACCGCAGTGAAGGTTCGGTTTTTGGATGTGAATTGGGAAGTCATCGCGCAACAAGATCTTACAACAAACGAGTTTGGAAGTGTAGACGGCAGTTTTACGATTCCGTTTGGTTTGTTAAACGGGAAAATGACCATTGAAATTGAAAATTATGGCAACAGTGTTTTTCGTGTTGAGGAATATAAACGTCCTACTTTTGAAGTAAAATTCAATCCGACGGACGACATTTTTTTGCTAAACGAACAGGTCACTGTCACAGCCAATGCTAAATCATTCGCCGGCAACCCGATAGACAATGCCAAAGTTCAATATCGAGTGGTAAGTGAGGAACACGATTTTAGCTTCTTCTACCGTGAAACCTCCTATGGTATAATTAAATCGGGGATATTAAAAACGGACGAAAACGGAGATGTGTTCATCAGGTTTAGTGCGATTGCGGAAGATGGGAAAGGTGATAACAGGTTTTATTCGTATACTGTTACGGTTGATGTGACGGATGTAAACGGCGAAACACGAAGCGCTGTCACAAAAGTGAATATCGGCGACAAACCGTTGTTAGTCAATACAAATCTTCCGGAGTTTGTGGTCGCCGACAAAAAAAACAATTATACCGTCGAAACAACCAACCTGAATGACGAGTTCACGCCTGCTTCAGTGAGGGTGGAAATCGTTGCATTGAAATCGCCCGAAAGGCTTTTTCGTAAACAGTTATGGGAAAAAACTGTTGATTTACCGACCATTCCAAAAAATGAATTTCGACGGGATTTCCCGTTAGATATGTATGGTAATGAATTAATACCCAATCAGTTTGAAACCCTGAGAAAAGTTGCGGATTACACGCTCGAAACGGCCAAAAATAAAAGATTGGACTTTTCACTGCTAAATAATTCAGGCTATTACAGACTGAAACTGACGGCGAACAATAAAAAAGGAATTGTCGTGGAGCATGTCCGGTATTTTTATTATTCGGGCGACCAGCCGGAAGCTATCAGTAACATGGACCATTGGTTGACGGTGGTAAAAGAAAACGTTGAGCCGGGCGAACAGGCGGAATTTCTGATTGCCGGAGGGGAAGACGAATCATACATTTACTGTGAGCTGGTTCATCAATTCCGTATCATAGAAGCAAAATGGATTAAAGTAGGCAGGATTCCCGAAAAAATTACTTTTCCTGTAAAAGAGGAATATCGCGGAGGATTTGATATTCTATTCAACATGGTGCAGAACAATCGATTATATTCCTTCACCCAACCCATTACAGTTCCTTTTACAAATAAAATGCTGGATGTGAAGCTAATGACATTCCGCAATCAGTTGTTGCCGGGCGAAAAGGAGACATGGACGATGTTAGTAAACAATAAAAAAGGGGAAAAAGAAACGGCGGAGATTGTGGCGTCTTTGTATGACGCCTCATTAGATGCGCTGAGACCACATGACTGGAATTTCACATCGGAAATTTATACTCAACAATCTGCTGAAGATGACTACGATTGGCATTTTGACGCTATTAATAAAGCTTCGTATTTTTCATTTGGTAACTTCAGGGATTTATACTTTGAAAGGGATTTAAACCTCAATGATGATAAATCAGATGTGAATATCAATTGGTTTGACAAATCGTATCAGATAGCTTTGGGAGTGCGTAACATGTATATTGAATTAGACATTAAAATTGAAGAAGATATTGGCGATTCTGTATTTTATGGGGAAGAAAGTGATACGTCATATAACCCGGATAAGGATTTAAGCAAGGTGGCCACAAGAACGAATTTCAGTGAAACGGCTTTCTTTTTTCCTACGCTATGTACGAATTATGACGGAACGGTATTGATAGAGTTTTCAATGCCCGAAGCTATCACTCGTTGGAAATTACTTAGTTTTGCACATACTAAGGATTTTAAAATCGGGAGCTATACAAATGAATTGATAACACAGAAACAAGTGGCTGTCAACGTCAACGCCCCACGTTTCTTCCGTGAAAACGATGAAATAGAACTGACGGCCAAAGTAAACAACCTGACTGACGGCGACCTTTCCGGACAAGCCTTGCTCCGCCTGTACGACGCCGCAACCATGCAACCGGTTAAAGGGGCGAACGGGCGAAGGGGCGAAGGGGTGAACGGGGGAACGGGCGAAAGCGGGACGCTGATGTTCGATGTTAAAGCGGGCGGAAGTACGGGGTTACGGTGGAAACTTGTTATACCGGCAGGCATAGAGGCGATTACCTACCAGCTTACTGTACAGGCGGGTACGCATACGGATGGCGAAGAAAAAACAATTCCCGTACTGACAAATTCCATATTAGTCACCGAAACGCTTCCATTCAGCGTGCGCGCCGGAAAACAAAAGACCTTGACTTTCAACAGACTACAGAACAATAAGTCGAAAACGCTCCAAAACCATAGCCTGACGTTGGAATATACCTCTGCGCCGGCATGGCATGCCATTCAGGCTTTGCCATACATCATGGAATATCCACACGAATGTGCCGAACAAATATTCTCACGCTATTATGCCAATACACTGGCTACTACCATTGTGAACAAAACGCCGGGTATGAAACAGATTTTCGAACTGTGGAACACTGAAGACAGCAATACGCTCATGTCGAATTTTGAGAAAAATCAGGAACTGAAGCAGGTGATGCTCGAAGAAACGCCATGGGTCATGCAGGCGCAGAACGAAAACGAACGCAAAAAACGCCTCGCCTTGCTGTTTGATATGAATCGGATGAGTAATGAAATGAATCGAACATTCAATCAACTGAAAAAGGTTCAGAACAAAGACGGAGGCTTCCCATGGTTCACAGGCATGCCCTCAGACAGGTATATCACACAACATATTATTGCAGGTATGGCGCATCTGAAAAAATCAGACGCTATACCCTGGAGTAATATTAGCGATGCAAACGAAGTCATTATGAGAGGATTATACTACATCTCGATGTGTATCAACAGCGACTATTATCAATTGGTGCAAAGCAGGACAAACCTGAAAAAACGTCATATTAATTCTCTACACTTGCATTATCTGTATGCGTTCAGTTCAAGTGGATATAAGCCGGAAAGGGAGCAAAAAGTCGCGTATGACTATTTCCTTCAACAAACCGCACAATATTGGGGTACATTCACCACCTACGAAAAAGGCCTTGCAGCGCTTGTGCTTCACCGGAATAACCAGACTGACAAAGCTATGTCGATCATCCGTTCGCTGAAAGAATATGCACAACAGTCCGACGAAACGGGCATGTATTGGAAAGACAATGTAGCCGGTTACTACTGGTATCAAGCGCCCATCGAAACGCAGGCGCTCCTGATAGAAGCGTTCAACGAAGTGGCAAAGGATACAAAAGCGGTTGAAGAAATGAAGATATGGTTGCTTCGTAACAAACAGACAAACGACTGGAAAACAACCAAAGCGACCTCCGAAGCCATCTATGCCCTGTTGATGACAGGCGGCAACCTGTTAGACGAATCAAATCTCTTAGAAATTGAAATAGCCGGTAAACCGTTATCCGAAGTTGTCAAAGAGGAAATCAGGCCGACACCCGGCACAGGCTACGTAAAAACAAGCTGGCAGGAAGGTGATATCACACCTCAAATGGGTCGTTTAAAAGTGAAAAATCCAAACAATAGCGGGATTGCCTATGGCGGCCTGTATTGGCAATATTTCGAGCAGTTGGATAAAATCACATCCGCCGAAACAAACCTGCGGATAAATAAACAGTTATTCCTGCGGACGCTAAGCTCTTCTGGCGAAAAGTTGCAACCCATCACCGAAACACACAAAGTAACAACGGCATCCTTGCCGTTGAAATTAACAGAAGAACAGCAACCTGTCACTGAAACACAAAAACTGAAAGTCGGTGATTTGGTGCGGGTAAGAATTGAACTTCGCGCCGACCGTGACTACGAGTACGTCCACCTGAAAGACATGCGCGCATCGTGTTTCGAACCTGTCAGCACAAATTCGGGCTATCGCTATCAGGACGGATTATGGTATTATGAAAGCATCAAAGACGCTTCGATCAACTTCTTCATCGCTTACTTACCCAAAGGCGTGTATGTCTTCGAATACAACCTGCGCATAACGCACGTCGGCGATTTCTCCAACGGCTCCGCCACTATCCAGTGCATGTACGCCCCCGAGTTCAGCGCCCACAGCGAAGGCCTCCACATAACAGTTGCAGAATTTTAATGTAAAAATATGTATAATAGAACATGAAAATAATTCGCAATAATGAAAAAAAAACATTAGGTTGGTTTTCTAAAGGTTTTTTAAGTATATCACTTTTAGGAATTGTAAGCACGCTTTTTTTTGTGTGCTGGTATCATCATATAAATAATAATCCAAAAAAGGATTCTTTTTATGTTAAAAAAATAGAAAAATATACAGATTGTTCTTTGTTTTCTTGTATAGTTATACATAAATTATATTACAGAAAGACAGAAAATGGAGCAATATATTCGCTTAGTGAAGACGATTTTCAGAAAGTGTTGCAAGGGGTTCAAAAATTCAAACTTAACAAATATTTCAAAGAAAATCCAATCATAAACAATGATAACGATTTTCAAAAAGTTTTAATTGGGATTCAGTCTAATAGCAGAGCAAAAATAGATTTATTTCATCTTTGCCTGTTTTTCTTAAAATTCTCTGCCTGTTCAAAAATTTCTATATAGACTTCGTCCCGCTTTACCGGCGGATAACCGTACTCATCAAGCAACAGGATTAACCCCGCTTTTAACGCGGCTTTAATATCCTCACGTTTATTCCAGTCGGGATATTGGGCTTGTGTGTCAACCAACTGTTTTACGCCCTTTGCCAAATCTATCATTTTATCGTCGGGGTATGTAAAATCATATTTTACACACAATGACTTCAGTATATCGTAGAACGCTTTTTCCTCGAAATCGATGCCTAACGCCTCGCCTGCCGAAAAATTACTCATGATGTTTTTCTTATCGCTTGGCTCCTGGTGCTTGGTTCCTACTTGAGTGGTTCTTGTGGTTTGTTTTAGATCAACTTGGTCAGTTTCTTTATCAGTTACTTGGTCAGTACTTGAGGCCTGATTGTAACTTTCTTGGGGGCTAACTGAAGTTTTCTTGGGGCCTACTTGGAGTTTACTTGGCTCCTGCTTGGCTCCTACCGCTTGGCTCCCATCGCTTGACTCCTTTTTAGTTCCTACTTGAGGGGTACTTGGGGTTTGATTTAAAAATATATTGTCAGTTACTATATCAGTTTCTTTGTCAGTTACTTGAATAGTTTCTTTGTCAGTTACTTGAATAGTTTCTTTGTCAGTCACTTGGTCAGTGACTTGGTCAGTGACCTGGTCAGTCGCTTGGCTCCCATCGCTTGGCTCCTGCTTGGCTCCTGCTTTATGGGTATTTAGTGTATGCTTTAGTTCTTGGTCACTCACTTGGTCGCTTTCATTTGGCTTACTTAGGGCCTGATTTTGGTCTTCTATGGAGAGATTTATTATTTCTTCTTTTTCAGTTGAATCGATGATTTCATCTCTATACGTAATCGAAAAGACAAATTTTTCAAAATTCTGTATCTCTATTTGGTATTTGTCGTAATAAAGAGGCGCAAATTTCTTAATATTCTTTTTGCCGGAGCCAAGTTCTTCTGCCCATTTCATTTCTCTGAAAACCTTGGTTATCATTGGATTTTTTGTATGTGTTTCAAGCGAATCAAGTGTAACATTTCCCACCTGCATGGGTTTAGTCCAGTTCTCTGTGATAACCCTGTCTGAAAAAATCAATAATTTTGAAGAGAAAGTGCTCGCAAATTCCCTATGCAGCAAAAGGTTTGACACAATCTCACGAAAAAGCATGTTACGAAGGTCAAGCCGGTTGATTCCCCTTTCATCTAAAGCAAAAACATCGGGCATATTTCTTTCAATGAAATTCAGCAGCCGGATATACGATTCAATAAGGTTGACGCAAACCATATCACGGTCGTTGTATCTCACATCAGGGTCTGTGGGTAACGGACTAAGAAACCGTCTGTAGCTCATATTGCGATAAATAGCATCGGTACGATGCCATGGACAATAATTCAATACCGTTTGTTCCTTACCAAAAAGAAGCGCTACCGCAAGGATATATCCCTCCTGATTCACAAAATGATCTCTACGCCAAAATCCGCCCGAATGTAGCATCTCCTCATTGTTCATTTCGAGCCACGGGTGGGTAGGATTGAATATTGATATGTGCGCACGCATCCTTTTGAATGACCTTTCGTCCAATTCTTCCAAAGTCAGATAAGGACAAACATTATTCTCCGAAGAACTCATATTTTTTCTAAGATACATATTCTCAATGAGATGATAACTGTTAGTAATGTTATTATCGGCATCCCCTACCCTATCAAAAACCTTATTCTTGAAACGATGCACTTGCGGACTTTCGGGTACTTTGATATAAATAATCTTTTTGCCGTCAATCTCAACAACTTCGGGTGTCAGAAATATTACAGGGTTAAAAATCTCAATATTATTGAGTAAGTTGACGATATTTTTGATATGATTGTCGATTGCCGATTCATTTACTCCCGTAATAGTACCGTCATCTTCAACTCCCAGAAGTATTTCGCCCCCATTTCGATTCAAAAAGGCACAAATCGTTTCATAGAGCGATTTACTTATTTCGTTTTTACAAGTCTTAAACTCCACATTCGTATTGCGAACCTCGCCTTGTGTTATTAAATCCCTTATTTTCTCCTGTGTGATCATATTATTATTGTTTCATTCATGTTCGTTACTATCCGCCTGCTTCTTCAACTCCTTAATCGCTCTATCGAAATCGCTTTCATACTGTAACATCTCTTTTCGGCGATATTCCTCAAATTCTTTATTCGCTTTATTAACGGCTTGTTCATGCGAAACAGCGCCTGCATGAGTAAGTAACGGACGATTACCGACCTATAGTATATCATCCAATTTTTCTATCCATTGCTGCATGGTCATTAGTTGCTGTTCAATGGCCTGCAATTCTGCAAAATCCAGATATTGAGACACTAAAAGATTAAGCACCTGCAATTCTTTTTCCGAAAGATAATTTTTTGCAATCCTAACATCGTCCCGTGTAATATAATTCCCTTTGAAATTAGTCATGCCGACCATTGGTTTATTAGCGTCAGCCCGTTGAAATATCACTTCCGCAGCCGTATGTTGGTGAGCGGCATAATGCATTTTATTCTGCACTGTCGCAAAAAACAAACGTGTTATTTCGTTTCGTGGGTCATAATCTATTGCCGTAGCGTAAATATCCGTTACCTGCTGATAAAGATTACGTTCACTCGACCGAATATCCCTTATCCGTTGAAGCAACTCCCGAAAATAGCGATTCCCATTCCCTTTAAGCCGTTCATCGTCAAGCGTAAATCCTTTTTGTATATACTCATGCAACCGTTGCGTCGCCCATTGCCTGAATCGCGTCGCCACCTGCGATCTCACCCGATAACCCAAAGCGATAATCATATCCAAATTATAATTCGATATATTCCGCCTGACCGAGCGATTACCTTCCGTTTGAACCTGTAAGAAATTCTTACAAGTTCGTTCCTCCTGTAATTCAGCCTCTTGATAAATATTCCGAACATGCTGTACCACATTTTCGCGTGTAGTATCAAACAAAATCGCCATTTGCTGCTGTGAAAGCCAAACATCTTTGCCATCAAATCGGACATTGACGTTTGTCACTCCATTATCATCCTGATACAGGATGAACCGGCTGTTTTGGGTTTGTAATTCGTTGTTTGACATATCTATTTCAATTGTTAAATGATTCATTCTTTTTGACGGTGAAACATGACATGACTAATTAAGAAAAATCTTTATACGCATTTCCATAATGATTTCTACCCAGAATTTTGCTCTTTCAATTTTAGTATTCTCTTTTATCATGTACTTTTGATTTTCATTCAAGGCAATAAACTTCCCTTTTAGCGCTGCTTGAAATTTTGCAAAATCACTATTTTCCCAATCACAAGGCTTTATTACAATTGGAACTAAAATTTTGTTCTGTTTCATTGCTTCCGTCAATTCTACTTTCCGGAAATAATCCGTATTTAGAAAATCGACGCTAATCAAACAAATCATAATATCACATGCTTCTATTTGTCGTTTTATTTCATCGTCCCACTCTTTTCCGTAAGCGATCCATTCGTCAGTCCAGGGTTTTGCGATTAGGCCCTGTTTTTGCAAGGAAACGGTATGTTTGATAAACTCGTTCATATCAGCTCTGTCTTCTTTTGAATATGAAACAAACACCTGCTTCATTTTTCGGGTCATTTCATTCTTTCTGAAGTCCTTTTGTTCAATAGGTTTAATATGTTGAATATCTGGTTCGATCAGCTTCGACAGTTGCATTTTAAATTGATATTTCAAATCTGAATAATTCTCATAATTAGAATAGATATGCCCTAACCTGCCAAGTTCATCTTTGAAATCCAACAGACTATATATTTCTTTTTCCCTGATATCTTTTGGTTTGATTTCTGCATTTTTAAAAAACGTATATACGGCAGGCTTTCCTTTTTGTTTAAAATGATTATATGCCGCGCTAAACTCTTCTTTCGTATATTTACCGACTTTTGTCCAAAACAGGCTTACGAAAATATCCGCTTCTGCGGCCGCCTTATTGTATTCATCTTGCAATCGGGTTGGCGACATGCTATCAATAAAGTCTTCCCAAATTATCAAATAAAGAAAGACGCCCCTGTCGTATAATACTTTATTCTCCCGATTGATGAAGATTTCAAACTGTTCTCTGTCGTCTTTTAATTCTTCCGAAGAGGCAAGAAAAATGGTTATCCGTTTTGTTGGCAATCTGGCATCTTTCGGTTGGGGTTGTATTTCCTTATAGTTAAAGCCTACTCTATAAAGCAATTGGGAAATGGGTAAATCGATTCGTCCTTTATTGCATCTGACCGTTTTTTCTCCTTCATTTGAATATTCTATCAGGTCATCCAGAAAAAAGCCAGTCGGTTCTTCCAGGGTTTGGCATTTTCCGCAAAAGCACGGTATGAAGATTTTTGGCCTGACGCCTTTATATTCGTCAAGGATATTTTGTAAAGCATACTTAATAAGCATATTGATACTTCGAGGCTCAACGCCTTTTGAGGTAATACTTAACTGTTGTTTTTGGCTATCTTCAATTATTTGAGATTCATTCTCTTCGTAAACGAAATTTACAGCGGCATACCAGACGTCTCTACCTTTGATGTTCTTGCTTAACTCAGCGCTTAACTGGTTCACAATACCTTTTGGCATAAAATCAAATTTAAAAACAAGTCGCACTAATTCCTCATTTAACTCCCATTTCTTTGCCGCAGGCATGAAAGACAACCGGGCAGGAAGTATATATGTCTGATTCTGTGAATGTCTGGTAGGAAAAGCTATTTTGAACCTTTCCAGCATCTTTTTTAATATCGCATGTTTGCCAATGTAAGTCTTTTCATTCCATACGCGCTCAAAATCACTTTTTTGGATAAGCCCGCTATTGTCTTGAATTATCCGATCATCAATGATCTTATACACTGCATTCATTGCCCATTCGGGTTTTAATATAACCCAATCTTTCAGTTCTTCCATCTCCGAATACCACAGTACGACGCCGATATTATGAAAAAACCGGCAACAGTCCTTTATATCTTCTTCCGTTTTGAAAAACTCAGGGTCGCATAAACTGCTAAATGTTTCAAAAGAGATACAGGGGTTTGATATAGATTTTTCCAAAAGCAAAGCTCTAAGTGTCGACCATGACTTAGGTACTCCCTTCCCAAAGTGGGGAAGATTCTTTATTTGTTCCTTGATACAATCACTTATCTCATACAATCCTCTGTTATTGTTTGTTAAGTCAACTTCGAAATAAATTTTGGGAGTAATTTTGATGATGTTAAAGTGAGGGTTATTAAAAAGTCCGCCTACATCATTCCATAATAATGTGTTTCCATAGTGGCAGGTTTGGCCGATGATAATGGGGCTTTGACCTCCAAACTGTAATATTGTAGGAAGCCAGTAAAAAAAGTTATGGTTTTCGTCTCTTGTAGAAGCGAGTAACACAAAAACGGCATTCTCGGTAATAAAAAAGCGATGTACCGGATAATAAATAACCTGTCCCCCAAAATCCCAAATATGGGCTATTTTGCTGTTTTCAAAAACATAATCATTAACCTCGATTCCTCGTGTACGTTTATCGGTTGTAGGAAGATCAGCCGTTTCATCCCGTAATCTTATTTGTAGGGAAGTCTTTCCGGCATTACCCTGTCCTACCAATATTAATTTTGCCTCATAAATATCCTCCTTACCTTCTTTTTCAATCCTTTTGAAATGATTTAATACGGCCTCCTTACCTTCCTTGATAATTTCCAACGGCGGCGATGCTATCGGATTACCATAAAGACATAAATCCCAAATACTATCTTCAATATTGATTTCCATCCCCAACTGAAAAATAGATAAAGGTATTTTTGTGATTTTATTATTTTGAAGGTCTAATTGGTGTAGGCCTGTCAGTTTTCCCAAAACACTTATATCGGATATTTGATTGGAACCAAGGTATAATTGTTGTAGGCCGGTAAGTTTTTCTAATACGCTAATATCGGATATTTGATTTTCTCTTAGTTCTAATTTTTGTAGGCCGGTCAGTTTTCCTAAAACACTTATATCGGATATTTGATTGGAACTAAGGCTTAATTGTTGTAGGCCGGTCAGTTTTTCTAATACGCTAATATCGGATATTTGATTGGAAGCAAGGTTTAATTGTTGTAGGCCGATCAGTTTTTCTAATACGCTAATATCGGATATTTGATTCGATCTAACGTTTAATTGTTGTAGGCCGGTCAATTTTTCTAATACGCTTATATCGGATATTGGAATCGAACTAACGTTTAGTTGTTGTAGTCCGGTCAGTTTTTCTAATACGCTAATATCGGATATTGGATTGCAATCAAGTTCCAATTCTTTTAGTGCGATCAATTTTTCTAAAACGTTAATATCATATATTTGATTTCCCCAAAGGAATAATTTTTTTAGTCCGGTCAGCTTTTCTAAAACGCTAATATCGGATATTTGATTGTGAGGTAGGGATAAGGATTCAAGGTGTTTACATTCAAACAGTTCGGGTAATTCTTTTAAATCTGTAATTCTAAAACTCCTTAAATCCAAATTAGGATATTGTTTCTCTTGGCACTCTTTTATAAGTTTTCTTGCTTGAGTTAAATCGTTCATATTATGAGTATTATTTATTCTATTAATTTTACTGTTTTTTCATTTATTTTATCACTCCTTTCGCCATCTCCGACAATAATACTTCCCGAAGAATATGCAATGTTTTGTTTTGTTTACTCTTCAATTCAATTATTTTGTCGATTGGAACTATCAGCTTTTCAAAACTTTCAATTATTGAATTTTGAGGTTTGTTAATTCTAATCCCATTTAAGGCTTCTTTACTTATTGCCCCAAAAACAGTTCCTTCGTCATTTGAAACATCAAAATGTTCTGTTAATGTTTGCATTAGATAAAACAGAAATGATTGATAATTTGCCTTGCTTTTTATTGCGGCCAAACCGCGACCGATACAACAGTTCTCTACAGCTATATTCAAATCTCCTACCGGCGCTCGTACACTTATTAAAATGTCGCATTTTTTTGCTTTTTTATTTGGTGCAGTTGTAAAAGTAGTAATATCAGGAAACCTATAGCCAAAATCTGTTCGTCCCTGATAAAAAGTCATTCCTTTTCCTTCAGTATTATATGTTTCTCCTTCAGGGGATTGTCCCATTGTAATATTTGCCAAATCTGATAAATAACCTGCTTCCCATCCCTTCGGAATCTCGCCTAATTCGCTTTCAACTATCTCGCCGCCGTTGCTTTTGTAGGGGTTGCCGTTTTCGTCGGGGAATTCGAAATCGACGAACCATTGTTTGTAAATGGTTTGTGCGGTGGATTCGAGTTTTTGGATTAGTTGGTTGTTCAGGGCGATGCGGTTTTGTACGGCTTTGTATTCGGCTACTATTTCGCGTTGCTTTGAGGGAGGAGGGACAGGGAGTCGCATGTCTAAGAAAGTATTCCAACTTAAACCTTCGGGAACATCTGCATTCGTAAAAAACCAAGTGTTTCGGTCAAACTCTTTTCGGGAAAGCCAAATTATCAAGTAATCGGGCAAAATTTCTTTCTTATCAATTATCTCAAAAACATCATAAGCCGGAGAAACAATGAATTTATCATTCTTTGCTGATAAAGCAACCGGTAACCGCTTATCTCTGCCAACATGCATCCTGTTACATGCAAATTGGTTTTTATCAACTACTTTATATCGAGTTAAATCAGTCCCTACAACATTAGCAACCGAAGGCATAAAAAATTTGTCGATATTAATCCCTAAAAGAGTTTCAATAACTCCTTCTTCGTTCTGAATATCCACTTCTCGTATATAATTGCCTAAGCGTTTATAGTTCTTTTGCATATTCTTCTGTTGTTATATATCCCTGTTCGGGATGGTTGTGGGTATATGGAAAACGTTTTTTTAATTTCCCGGCCTTCAACAGTTCAGGCAGTATTTTATTTCGAATGTAATTTTCAGATTTCCCTAACATTTGAGCCAATATTTCTTTTTTTACATATTGATTTTTGCAAATTTGAAGAATTTCTTTTTCCAATTCTTCATATTTTAACTTTTTCCCATAATAAGAAGAAGCACCGAAGGTTGCAACCTTTTCGCCTAAGGTGTCAACCTTTCTACCTGAGGTGTCAACCTTTCTGCCTGAGGTGTCAACCTTTCTGCCTGAGGTTGCAACCTTTACGCCTGAGGTTGCAACCTTTCCACCTGAGGTTGCAACCTTTCCACCTGAGGTTGCAACCTTTCCACCTGAGGTTGCAACCTTTCCACCTGAGGTTGCAACCTTTTCGCCTGAGGTTGCAACCTTTTCGCCTGAGGTTGCAACCTTTTCGCCTGAGGTTGCAACCTTTCCGCCAGAGGTGTCAACCTTTTGTTTAATGCTATAGGTTGTCCACCGCCCGTTGTTATCCGATTCAAGATAGTTTTCGATGCACATTTTTTTCAGCAGGGTTGTTATATCGGTTTTATGCTTATTGAGTACATACTGCAAGCGATGATTGGAGATAGCGCCTTCAATCAGGCAAAAAGATAAAACAGTGAGTTCGTCGGCTGAAAGTGAACTAATGTCATCGAAAATCGAGTTTAACTCGTTGAGGATCGTTTCAGGAATTACGCTAAACATAGGCATAATAAGTTCCACTCTGTCCGGTTGCTTTTTAAGTTCCAAGTATGGTTTTCGCCAATTTGATTCTTTCCATCCCATCATAATCTTATCTACACCGCTACCGGCTTTCTCAACGCGGCCAATCAATAAAAACATCTGCTGTAATGAGGGATTGCGACATTCACTGACACCACCGGCATAATATTGATGTAAAGAGACCAATAGCGTTCCGGGATTTGATAAAACAAACGATTCCGTATTTTTTTCAATGATGATATTCCCATTTAGCGAATAATCTGCATGTACAATCGCGTTGATAAAACCTTCGCGCAAAGCGACATGTGTCAATGTTTCATCTACCCGCTCGTCATTATTCAAAACAAAAGGTTTCGGTAGCGTGGATGATAACTTGGGCCACACTTTCAGATAAAATTGCAGTAGGTTACATTCCCAACTGCCATCGGGGTACAGCCTGTCTGTCCATCTGATTCGTTCATCCGGTGAAAGACGTTCCCGATAATCAGGGAAATAGTCCGGTAATACTTCCTGTTCTTTAAGGCTATCCGCTTTGCCAAACATCAATAATCCGGCTGTTGTGATTCCTTCTATGCCTGTTTTACGGTCAATTCTGTATGCTCCGATTTTTTTCAATAGCTCCAAATCATCCAATACATGCCATGGATGACCCGGACGGGAAGACAGGAATAACTGCCGAAACTGTTTTATGCTGGTTGAATCCAGGTCCGCAATGTTGTAATGTTCTAATATATAGCTGTCTCTTTTTAATTCGGCGCTCGAATCAGCTAACATTCTCTTTACTTCCTCATCTGTACATCTGTAATCGCCTTCATGGTTTCTCTTGTAAGTATTGCCAAAAGGATTGCGTGTGAGATGAACGGGCCTGTCGGTTCTTCCTGCAAAAGGTACAAGGAAAGCTAAAACTTGCTTTTCGTTAATAATAATGACTTTAACATCTTTATTTGTAAGCAAGCACCTGCTAACGTTGTTTAGACTATTTGCATTATCCCAGAAATTTTTTTTGTACTTTTCAATTTGTTCTTTTGACAAGCCTTCAATGCAAATACCGCCTTTTTTTTCTATAATACCTAAAACGATAACTCCATTGTTAGTATTGGCAAAGGCGGAATAGGTTTTCCAAAATTCGTTGGGAAAACCTCCCTGTGCCGATTTGTATTCTATTTCGTGACATTCGTTTGCAGGGAAATGCTTTTCGACCATCAAAAAAACCGGCACGTCATCTTCAAAATCAAATAAATTCAATTCATTTTCGCTCATTTTATATCAATTTTATAACCTAATGATTCAAATACTTGTAAGACATCCTGCTTCGACTGTAACAAAATTCGGGGGTGTTTTGATAAGGGATGCGTTGCAAATCGGGGGTGCATTGCCAATTGTGGTAGGTTTGGGCAACGGACTGAATGTCGCGCATCGAAAACTGTGTAAATTTCTTTTCAAAAGGCTCGCCCATCTGACGCAAATCTATGAAAAGTACTTCTCTCTCACGGTTGCGGTAGTGGCGGTTTTCGCTTCCTACAGTTACGGTACGCTCTTTTTTGTTACGGTTCAGTATCCATAGCGTGACGCTGATATTGGTGGTATAAAACATGTTTTGAGGCAGCACCAAGATAGCTTCTACTAAATTGTTCTCTATCAGCTTGCGGCGTATTTTGTATTCCTCGCCGCTACCGCTTAATGCGCCGTTGGCAAGGATAAAACCGGCTATGCCATTCTCTGACAGTTTGCTTACCATGTTGAGAATCCAGCCGTAGTTGGCATTGCTTTTAGGTGGCACATCGTAGCCGCGCCAGCGTGGGTCGTCCAAGAGCTCGTCATCGGCGCGCCAGTCTTTCTGGTTGAACGGCGGATTGGCCATGATGTAATCGGCTTTCAGGTCTTTGTGCCGGTCGTCGGAAAATGTATTGGCGGCCTTGTCGCCCAGATTGGCGGATATACCCCGTATGGCAAGGTTCATCTTCGCCAATTTGTAGGTGGTATTGGTATATTCCTGCCCGTAAATAGAGACTTCTTTTTTGTTGCCGTGGTGATTCTCGATAAACTTAACCGACTGTACAAACATTCCTCCCGAACCGCAGGCGGGGTCATAGATTATGCCCTTGTAGGGTTCAATCATCTCCACAATCAGATTGACGATGCTTTTCGGCGTGTAAAACTCTCCTTTCTCTTTACCCTCGGCTATCAGCGATTGACGACGTTCGTCAAACTTATCGCTGACAAATTTTAGAAATATCAACCCCAGTACAACATGCTTGTACTCTGCCGGTTCAACGCTTCCCCTTAACTTGTTCGCCGCTTCCCAGAGCGATACCTCGATGCTTTTTTCTTTTTTTTCCCTTTTTGCCATACTATTTTTTTCTTTGTGAGCTTGTCATTTATTACTCAAAAGAAAGGGTATTCTTTCACCATTGCATATTCATTTTCCAATAATGCCGATTCGACGGCGGTAACCGGATGGGTAATTATTTCTTCGATGTGATCGACTGCAAACGAGAAGCTCTTGAAATTGCCCGGCGGGAGTATGATGTCGGCGCCCAAGCGGAAAGCATACTTGATGGCAGCTATCCCCAGCGCTTTGTTTTCGGATGGGATAGGTTTACACCACGACTTACCGTAATCTCCCCTGTCCTCCGACTGGTCAAACCAGCGACGGTGAATCAGCGACTTCATGGCTAAGAGACCCATCTTCCGCTTTTTTGCATCATTACATAGCTCCGTCGCCATCCCCGTCTTCATGTTCATCATCCAGTTTACAGGAAACAAAACAGTATCGAAATCATACAACGCCATTGCTTTCAGCGCTATTTCCTCCGAATGGGCCGTAATTCCGAGCCTGCGGACTCGTCCATCACGCTTGGCTTTCACCATCATTTCCATGACGCCGCCCGGGCCGAAGGCCTGGTCGATGTCTTCTTGCTTGGACATGCTGTGCATCTGGTAAACATCGAAATAATCGGTATGCAGGTGTTTGAATGATTGCTCAAACTCCGGCTCGGCCTCCTTGCTTAACCGTTTGGCGGTTTTACAGGCAAGATAGCTGTTTTTGCGATATGCCTTCAAGGAGTTGCCTAACTTTTCCTCCGCATCGCCGTAGCTGGGTGCGACATCAAAATAGTTGATGCCACGGTCGATAGCCCACGACACATACCGATCGGACGCTTCTTGTCCGTCGTTCATCGAAACGATACCGCCATATCCCACCGGAAAAACTTCAAAACCGGTTTTCCCTAATTTACGCCGTAATCCCGACGGATGACCGCAGGAATTAGTCATTTTTCCTATCACGCTCATAGCTGCTAAAGAGGCAGCGCTTTGAATAAATTCACGTCTTTTCATTGTACTTAATTTTTTCGCAAAAGTACAAAAAATAAATTATATTTCACTAATTTTGCGGCGTATTTGTGAAGGATTGTATTGAATTGTTAATTGAAATAACTCAAATATTTAATAATATGGCTTTTAGAGCACAATTGAAACTTGAAGACTGCGAATAAGCTCGCTTTGACGGGGAAAAACGTCATATGTACCCGTAGAAAATGAATTGCTGTTTTTTTGCTATTTTTATAAAATGCTGATAAATTTGTTGTATTTTTGTGCGCTTCAAGTAACCTTTTTGCAATGTGTTAAATTTATAAATACTTTAATAGTACCTTAATAAAATGGAAAGACGTGATTTTTTGTATCAAGCTGCGATGATAGGAGCAGCATCGGCGATAGCGCCGAAATCATTGTATGGCATGGGACGCCATGTAGCGCCCAGCGATCTAATCCGTGTAGGATTAGTGGGATGTAACGGCATGGGGTGGAGCGATCTTAACACGTTCCTCAACAATCCGGAAGTGGAATGTGTCGCTATCTGCGATGTCGACGATCAGCCGCTCAACAGGCGAATGGGCGAAGTTGAAAAGAAAACGGGCAAAAAGCCCGCAAATCAATACAAGGACTGGCGCAAGCTGATCGACAATAAGGATATTGATGTGGTGATTATCGGCACCCCCGACCATTGGCATTGCCCGATCATGGTTGCCGCCTGCGAGGCGGGAAAGGACGTATATTGTGAAAAACCGATTGCAAACAGCATCGAGGAGTGTAATCTGATGGTTAAGGCTGCCCAGCGCTATAACCGCGTAGTGCAGGTAGGCCAGTGGCAACGTAGCGACCCGCACTGGCAGGACGCTGTCGCTTTTGTCCGCTCAGGGAAATTAGGGA